>Ga0208112_100463_pt1 | contig 34805 bp, 46 predicted proteins | sample HotLakConsoUCCLE_FD_184736 | JGI IMG/M metagenome (GOLD analysis project Ga0208112, IMG submission 184736) | Hypersaline microbial mat communities from Hot Lake, Washington, USA - Hot Lake Consortium UCC-LE (SPAdes) (version 2) ... | reverse complement strand
AACCTGAAGTTCGAGGTCGAGCTGATCGCGCCGATCGCCATGGAAGAGCGCCTGCGCTTCGCCATCCGCGAAGGCGGCCGCACCGTCGGCTCCGGCGTCGTCTCCAAGATCATCGAGTAATCTCAACCGGTTCGACGTAGGCCGGGCGCTTTGCGGCCGGCCTACCTCTCAATCGCGAAAGGCAGAACAATGGCAGTGACAAGCCAGAATATCCGGATCCGGCTGAAGGCCTTCGATTACCGCGTGCTGGATGCCAGCACGCAGGAAATCGTGAACACGGCCAAGCGGACCGGCGCCGAGGTGCGCGGGCCCATCCCGCTCCCCAACAAGATCGAGCGTTTCACGGTCCTGCGGGGCCCGCACGTCAACAAGAAGTCGCGCGACCAGTGGGAAATCCGCACGCACAAGCGGTTGCTGGACATCGTGGACCCGACCCCGCAGACGGTGGACGCGCTGATGAAGCTCGACCTCGCCGCCGGCGTGGATGTCGAGATCAAGGTCTGAGGAGGGCACACCAGATGCGCTCTGGAATTATCGCGAAGAAGGTCGGGATGACCCGGCTCTTCATGGAAGACGGGCGGCAGGTGCCGGTGACCGTTCTGCAGCTGGACAAGCTGCAGGTGGTGGCCCAGCGCACGCCCGAGACGCATGGCTATTCCGCCGTCCAGCTGGGCTGCGGCACGATCAAGGCCAAGCGGGTGTCCCAGCCGATGCGCGGCCACTTCGCCGTCGCCAAGGTGGAGCCCAAGCGCAAGATCGCCGAGTTCCGCGTCGCGCCCGAGAACCTGATCGGGGTGGGTGAGGAAATCACCGCCGATCACTATTTCGAGGGCCAGTTCGTGGACGTGAGCGGCACGTCGATCGGCAAGGGCTTCGCCGGTGCCATGAAGCGGCACAATTTCGGCGGCCTGCGCGCCTCGCACGGCGTGTCGATCAGCCACCGCTCGCATGGCTCCACCGGCCAGTGCCAGGACCCCGGCAAGGTGTTCAAGGGCAAGAAGATGGCCGGCCACATGGGCGCCGCGCGGGTCACGACGCAGAACCTGCAGGTGGTCCGGACGGATGCCGAGCGCGGGATCATCATGGTCAAGGGCGCCGTGCCCGGGTCCAAGGGTGGCTGGGTCACCGTCAAGGATGCCGTGAAGAAGCCGGTGCCCGAGAACGTGATCCTGCCGGCCGCGCTCAAGTCCGCGGCGGAAGAGGCCAGGCGTGCCGCCGAGGAGGCTGCCGCTCAGGCCGCCGCCGAGGAAGAGGCCGCCCGCAAGGCCGCCGAGGAGGCCGCCGCTGCCGAGCAGGAACAGGCGCTCGAGCAGGCCCAGGCCGACATCGAGGCCGAGAAGAAGGAAGGCGAGGAATGAAACTCGACGTGATCAAGCTGGACGGCGGCTCCGCCGGGTCGGTCGATCTGGGCGACGACATCTTCGGCCTCGAGCCGCGGGCGGACATCCTGCACCGGGTGGTGCGCTGGCAGCGCAACAAGGCGATGGCCGGCACCCACAAGGTCAAGACCCGTTCCGAGACGAGCTATTCGTCGAAGAAGATCTACCGCCAGAAGGGCACCGGCGGCGCGCGTCATGGCGACCGCAACGCGCCCATCTTCCGCAAGGGCGGCATCTACAAGGGCCCGACGCCGCGCAGCCATGCGCACGATCTGCCCAAGAAGATCCGCAAGCTGGGGCTCAAGCACGCGCTGAGCGCCAAGGCCCGCGCGGGTGCGCTGGTGATCCTGGACGAGGCGACCGCCTCGGGCAAGACCGCCGAGCTGGCCCGCCAGGTCCGGGAACTGGGCTGGAAGCGTGTCCTGGTGATCGACGGGGCCGAGGTGAACGAGGGCTTCGTTCAGGCCGCGCGCAACATCGAGGGCCTGGACGTGCTGCCTTCGGTCGGCGCGAATGTCTATGACATCCTCAAGCGTGACACGCTGGTGCTCACGAAGGCGGCTGTCGAAGCACTGGAGGCTCGGCTGAAATGAGCACCAAACCGGAACAGTACGACGTGATCCGCAAGCCGATCATCACCGAGAAGTCGACCATGGCGTCCGAGACCGGCGCGGTCGTGTTCGAGGTGGCGATGGCCGCGAACAAGCCGCAGATCAAGGACGCCGTCGAGGCGCTCTTCGGTGTCAAGGTGAAGGCGGTGAACACGACCATCACCAAGGGCAAGGCCAAGCGCTTCCGCGGCCGTCTGGGCAAGCGGAAAGACGTCAAGAAGGCCTATGTCACGCTCGAAGAGGGCAACACCATTGACGTGACCACGGGCCTCTAATAGGCACGGGCATCTTCGCGCGGCCCCGGAATCGCTTCGGGGCCGCGCGGCATTGGCGCAAGCGCCGCCTGGTGGGGCGACCCACCTTTCCACCGGGGACCTTCGGGGCCCTATACCCGGGCGGGTCTGATCCCCGCCCCCTACCATCGCGGCCCCAGGGCCGCGCAAGCTGACGGAAGACAGAAAGCATGGCACTCAAGTCGTACAAGCCGACGACGCCGGGCCAGCGCGGGCTGGTGCTGATCGACCGTTCGGAGCTTTGGAAAGGACGTCCCGTCAAAGCCCTCACCGAGGGCCTGACGAAGAAGGGCGGCCGGAACAACACCGGACGGATTACCGCACGCCGCCGCGGCGGTGGCGCGAAGCGTCTCTATCGTATCGTCGATTTCAAGCGCACGAAGCACGATATCCCGGCTGTCGTGGTGCGGATCGAATACGACCCGAACCGGACCGCCTTCATCGCCCTCGTGCAGTACGAGGATGGCGAGCAGGCCTACATCCTGGCCCCCCAGCGGCTTGCCGTTGGAGACAAGATCGTGTCGGGCGCCAAGGTCGACATCAAGCCGGGCAACGCGATGCCCTTCGCGGGCATGCCGATCGGCACGATCGTGCACAACATCGAGATGAAGCCCGGCAAGGGCGGCCAGATCGCGCGCGCGGCGGGCACCTACGCCCAGTTCGTCGGCCGTGACGGCGGCTACGCGCAGATCCGCCTGTCGTCGGGCGAGCTGCGGCTGGTGCGCCAGGAATGCATGGCCACTGTCGGCGCGGTGTCGAACCCGGACAATTCCAACCAGAATTACGGCAAGGCCGGGCGCATTCGCCACATGGGCAAGCGCCCCTCCGTTCGCGGCGTGGTGATGAACCCGATCGACCACCCGCATGGCGGGGGCGAAGGCCGGACCTCGGGCGGCCGCCACCCTGTCACGCCCTGGGGCAAGCCCACCAAGGGCGCCCGGACCCGCAACAAGAACAAGGCGTCGCAGAAGCTCATCCTGCGCTCGCGTCACGCCAGGAAGAAGGGCCGTTAAGACATGGCACGTTCTGTTTGGAAGGGCCCCTTCGTCGATGCCTACGTCCTGAAAAAGGCCGAGGCAACGCGCGAGTCGGGCCGCAACGAAGTCATCAAGATCTGGTCGCGTCGCTCGACGATCCTGCCCCAGTTCGTGGGCCTGACGTTCGGCGTCTACAATGGCCACAAGCACATTCCGGTGAACGTCACCGAGGACATGATCGGCCAGAAGTTCGGGGAATACTCCCCGACCCGGACCTACTATGGTCACGCGGCCGACAAGAAAGCGAAGCGGAAGTAAGTCATGGGCAAGGAAAAGAACCCCCGCCGCGTGGCTGACAACGAAGCGATGGCAAAGCTGCGCATGCTTCGCACCAGCCCGCAGAAACTGAACCTGGTGGCAGCCATGATCCGCGGCAAAAAGGTGGATCGGGCGCTGAACGACCTGGCCTTCTCCAAGAAGCGGATCGCCGAGGACGTGCGCAAGTGCCTGCAGTCGGCCATCGCCAATGCCGAGAACAACCACAACCTGGATGTGGACGAGCTCGTGGTGGCAGAGGCCTATGTCGGCAAGAACCTCGTGTTGAAGCGCGGCCGTCCGCGCGCACGCGGCCGGTTCGGCCGCATTCACAAGCCGTTCTCCGAACTCACCATCAAGGTGCGCCAGATCGAGGAGCAAGCCTAATGGGTAACAAGACCAATCCGATCGGAATGCGCCTGCAGGTCAACCGCACCTGGGACAGCCGCTGGTATGCCGACAGCAAGGATTTCGGCAACCTGCTGCTGGAAGACGTGCGGATGCGCGAGTTCATCCACGAGGAGTGCAAGCAGGCCGGCGTCGCACGGATCATCATCGAGCGCCCGCACAAGAAGTGCCGCGTCACGATCCACACCGCGCGCCCGGGCGTCATCATCGGCAAGAAGGGCGCCGATATCGAGACCCTGCGCAAGAAGCTTGCGGCCATGACCGACAGCGAGCTGCATCTCAACATCGTCGAGGTGCGCAAGCCCGAACTCGACGCCCAGCTGGTCGGCGAGTCGATCGCCCAGCAGCTGGAGCGCCGGGTGTCGTTCCGCCGCGCCATGAAGCGTGCGGTGCAGAACGCCATGCGGATGGGCGCGCTTGGGATCCGGGTGAACGTCGCCGGCCGTCTGGGCGGCGCCGAGATCGCCCGCACCGAATGGTACCGCGAGGGCCGCGTGCCGCTGCACACGCTGCGCGCCGACATTGACTACGCCAATGTCGAGGCCAGCACGCCCTACGGGATCATCGGGATCAAGGTGTGGATCTTCAAGGGCGAGATCATGGAACATGATCCGCAGGCCCGCGATCGCCGCGCCCAGCAGCTCCAGGACGGTCCGGCCCCGCGTGGCGCCGGCGGCCGCCGCTGAGGAGGACTGAGAGATGCTTCAACCGAAACGTACGAAGTTCCGCAAGATGCACAAGGGCCGTATCCACGGCGAGGCAAAGGGCGGGTCCGACCTCAACTTCGGCACCTATGGCCTGAAGGCCACCCAGCCCGAGCGCGTCACTGCGCGCCAGATCGAGGCGGCCCGCCGGGCCATGACGCGCCACATGAAGCGTCAGGGGCGGGTCTGGATCCGGATCTTCCCGGATACCCCGGTCACCTCGAAGCCCACCGAAGTGCGGATGGGCAAGGGCAAGGGCTCGGTCGATTTCTGGGCCTGCAAGGTCAAGCCCGGCCGGGTGATGTTCGAGATCGACGGCGTGAACGAGGAGATCGCCCGCGAGGCGTTGCGCCTCGCCGCGATGAAACTGCCGATCAAGACTCGGATCGTGGTCCGCGAGGACTGGTAAGCCACGGCGGGCTCCGGCCCGCGCGATGCGGTAGGGTGGGTTGCACCCACCCTACGAAGAAAAGCCCCCGGCGCGCAGGCGTCGGGGGCTTTTCCTTTGACCCCGGGCGGGGCAGGGGGCTTAGCCGGGAAAGATCCGCCCCATGGCGGTGTCGAACTCCTCCCACGCCATGGTGGCCTTGTTGCCCGCGTAACCGTGGTAGTAGGAGCGTCCGCTGGGGAGCGGCAGACCGGCCCAGATCCGCGCCAGCCCGCGCATGAAGGCCCGGCGCGAGATCTCTCCGGCGCGGAAGCGCGACAGCCCCGCCTCTTCCAGCAGCGCGTCGGCCAGCTGGTCCTGCACCCGCGGCGAGAACCGTGCGGTCTGCGGCAGCTTCGCCTGCCGGACCAGGCGCCGCAATGTGGGCGGAATGAACTGGTAGCGCCCGATGGCATGGGGCTGGCCCGGGGTGGCGACCGTCCAGGCCTCGATCTCGGCGAGGGTCATCCGTGTGGGGGCGGCGGGGGGCGGGATGCGTGCCCCGTATTGCACCGCGTTATAGCCCTTGCGGCCCGCCTCGGCGCGGGCGATCAGGTCGCGCAGGCGGGCCGCCTGCGCGTCCCGTCCCGCCGGGACGTCCGACAGTGACCGGGGCGGCGACGGCGCGAAGAGGCTGCCGCCCGTGCGCCCGGCGAACAGGCTGCCGGCCCCGCGCGAGGCATCCGGTTGCGCCGGCGCCGCCGTGGCCACGAAGGGCTGCGCCAGCCCGCCCTCCCGCGCCAGCGCCACCAGGGGTTCGGCCTGCGCGCCGGTCAGGACCAGCAGGCCCAGACCCGGTGGCCACAGCAGGCGCGCGATGAAACGGATCGGTCGGGGTGACGGCATGGCTGGCACTGTGGCCCCGAAGCGTTGAGATTCGGTTGCCGGTCGTCCGAGATACCGTCACCGCCAGGGTCCGTGGCTCGCCTAGTCCCAGCGGTAGTTGAAGCTCACGCTGATGCGGTTTTCCCCGGCGGTGTTCATGGGCACCTCGTGGCGCAGCCAGCTTTCCCACAGCAGCACCTCGCCCGCCTCCGGGCGGATATAGACGAAGCTGCGCAGGTCCTCCCGCGCGTCCCGCCGCCGGGGCGGCGCTGCCATCATCATCGCGTGGCGCGGATCTTCCAGCTTCAGCGCCGAGGCGCCCGCGGGCATGGCCACGTAGGTGGTGCCCGAGATCACCGAATGCGGGTGGATATGCGCCGCGTGGAACCCGCCCTCGGGCAGGATGTTGATCCACAGATCCTCCAGCACCAGCGCGCGGCCGTCCAGGTCGAACTCCAGGTCCCCGGCGAAGGCGGCCACATGCGCGTCCAGCGCGGTCACCAGATCGGCGAAGACGGGAAACCGCCAGGGCAGGTCGGTGAGCGAGGCGTAGGAAGTGTAGCCCGGGTAGTCGTTGGCCTCGCACCAGTCCTGGCCGGCCTCGTCGTCGCCGGCGATCACGAGGCAGGACTGCTCCAGTTCGCGCGGGTCGATGCGGGGGCCGTGCTCGGCGAGGTGCGCGCGGTAGAGGCGCGTGACGAAGAGAGAGGAGATCTGGGACATGGGGCCGCCGGTGATTGCAGGATGACGCCGCTCCCATAGACCGCGGGCCGGCGATTGTATATCCCCGGGCGGGTCGATGGGCCGCATCGCGAAGAGAGGGGTTGCCTCCGGAGCCGATCACGCCTATACGGCCCGCTCATCCACGGACTCCATCGGAATCAGGGTGACCCTGGGCACAGGGGCCCTCCGGTGATGTTGAAAGAAGGAACAGGCGGCATGAACGCCAGCGAACTCCGTGACAAGACCCCGGACCAGCTCCGGGAAGACCTTGTCCAGCTCAAGAAGGAGGCCTTCAACCTCCGCTTCCAGCAGGCCACCGGCCAGATGGAAAACACGGCGCGGATCAAGGCCGTCCGCCGCGATGTCGCGCGGATCAAGACCGTGCTGAACGAGAAGGCCGCGCAAGCGGCCGCCGAATAAGGACTGCTGCAGATGCCCAAGCGAATTCTTCAAGGCAAGGTCACCAGCAACGCGAACGCCCAGACGGTCACCGTTTCGGTGGAGCGTCGCTTCAAGCATCCGGTCCTGCAGAAGACCATCCGGAAATCCAAGAAATACCGGGCACATGACGAGACCGACGCCTGCAATGTCGGCGATATCGTCCGCATCATCGAATGCGCGCCCAAGTCCAAGACGAAACGCTGGGAGGTGATCGCCCAGTAGGACGGTCACACCCGGTTTGATCGAAACCCTGGGGGAACGGGCGACAGGCCCCCCCAAAGGTCGGGAGAAACCACATGATCCAGATGCAGACCAATCTGGATGTCGCTGACAACTCCGGCGCTCGCCGGGTGCAGTGCATCAAGGTTCTGGGCGGATCCAAGCGGAAATACGCCAGCGTGGGCGACATCATCGTCGTCTCCGTGAAGGAGGCCATTCCGCGCGGCCGCGTCAAGAAGGGCGACGTGCGCAAGGCCGTCGTCGTGCGCACCGCCAAGGAAGTGCGCCGCGAGGATGGCACCGCCATCCGCTTCGACCGCAACGCCGCGGTCATCCTCAACAACGCAGGCGAGCCGGTCGGCACCCGTATCTTCGGGCCGGTGGTGCGCGAGCTGCGCGCGAAGAACTTCATGAAGATCATCTCGCTTGCTCCGGAGGTGCTGTAATGGCCGCAAAACTCCGCAAGGGTGACAAGGTCATCGTGTTGTCCGGCAAGGACAAGGGCCGCACCGGCACGATCGCCTCGGTCGACCCGAAGGCCGGCAAGGCCGTCGTCGACGGCGTGAACATGGCCATCCGCCACACCCGCCAGAGCGCGCAGAGCCAGGGCGGCCGCTTGCCCAAGGCGATGCCGATCGACCTGTCCAACCTCGCCATCGTCGATGCCAACGGCAAGCCGACGCGCGTGGGCTTCAAGGTCGAGGACGGCAAGAAGGTCCGTGTTGCCAAGACCACGGGGGACGTGATCGATGCTTGACGCTGCAAACTACACCCCGCGCCTGCGCGAACTCTACGACGGCACGATCAAGGCCGCGCTGAAGGAAGAGTTCGGCTACAAGAACGAAATGATGATCCCGCGGCTCGACAAGATCGTGCTGAACATCGGCTGCGGCGCAGAGGCCGTGCGCGACTCCAAGAAGGCCAAGTCGGCCCAGGAGGACCTCACGCTCATCGCCGGTCAGCGCGCGGTCATCACCCGGGCCAAGAAGTCGATCGCCGGCTTCCGGGTTCGCGAAGAAATGCCGCTGGGGGCCAAGGCAACCCTGCGCGGCATCCGGATGTACGAATTCCTCGACCGCCTGGTGACCATCGCCCTGCCGCGCGTCCGCGACTTCCGCGGCGTTTCGGGCAAATCCTTCGACGGCCGCGGCAACTACGCCATGGGCCTCAAGGAACATATCGTGTTCCCGGAGATCGACTACGACAAGGTCGACGAGGTCTGGGGCATGGACATCATCATCTGCACCACCGCGAAGACCGACGCGGAAGCCAAGGCGCTGTTGAAGCATTTCAACATGCCCTTCAACAGCTGATCGCGGGAAGGAATAGAGACATGGCCAAGAAAGCAATGGTCGAACGCGAGAAGAAGCGCCAGCGCCTGGTGGAGAAATACGCCGCGAAGCGCGCCGAGCTGAAGAAGATCGCGAACGACGAATCCAAACCGATGGAAGAGCGGTTCAAGGCGCGCCTCAAGCTGGCGAAACTGCCGCGCAACAGCTCGCCCAGCCGCCTGCACAACCGCTGCCAGCTTACGGGCAGGCCCCACGCTTATTACCGCAAGCTCAAGGTCTCGCGGATCATGCTCCGCGAGATGGCCTCCAATGGCCAGGTCCCGGGCATGGTGAAGTCGAGCTGGTAAGGGAGAGCGACAGATGAACGATCCTATCGGCGATATGCTCACCCGGATCCGCAACGCCCAGATGCGTGGCAAGTCCAGCGTGGTGACCCCGGGCTCCAAGCTGCGGGCCTGGGTGCTCGACGTGCTGGCCCAGGAAGGCTACATCCGCGGCTACGAGCACGGCTCGGACGAGCGCGGTCATCCCCAGCTCGTGATCGAGCTCAAGTATCACGAGGGCATCCCCGTGATCCGTGAGCTCAAGCGGGTCTCGAAGCCGGGCCGTCGGGTGTACATGGGGGTGAAGGACATCCCCCAGGTGCGCCAGGGCCTCGGCGTTTCCATCGTCTCGACGCCGAAGGGCGTGATGTCGGATGCGGCGGCACGGTCGGCGAATGTCGGCGGCGAAGTGCTCTGCACGGTATTCTGAGGAGGTCGACATGTCTCGAATCGGAAAACAGCCCGTCGCCATCCCCTCTGGCGTGACCGCCACGGTGTCCGGCCAGACGGTCGAGGTGAAGGGGCCCAAGGGCGCCCGCGCCTGGACGGCCACGGACGACGTGACCATCACGGTGGACGGCGACGTGATCAACGTGGCGCCGCGCGGCAGTTCCAAGCGCGCCCGCCAGCAATGGGGCATGAGCCGCACCAATATCGCGAACCTCGTGCAAGGGGTGACCGATGGCTTCAAGAAGGAGCTCGAGATCCAGGGCGTGGGCTACCGCGCGCAGGCACAGGGCAACGTGCTCAAGCTGAACCTGGGCTACAGCCACGATGTGGATTTCACGGTGCCGGAGGGCGTGAGCGTCACGACACCGAAGCCCACCGAGATCATCATCGAGGGCAACAACGAGCAGCTCGTCGGACAGGTCGCGGCCAATATCCGTGACTGGCGGCGCCCAGAGCCCTACAAGGGCAAGGGCATCCGCTACAAGGGCGAGTATATCTTCCAGAAGGAAGGCAAGAAGAAGTAAGGACGCGGAAAATGGCACAAACGAAGAGAACCCAGTTCCTCAAGCGCCGCCTGCGCGTCCGGAACAAGTTGCGAAAGATGAACTCCGGGCGCCCGCGCCTGTCGGTTCACCGTTCGAACAAGAACATCCATGTGCAGCTGATCGACGACGTTCAGGGCCGCACCCTCGCCGCCGCCTCCACCCTGGAGAAGGATCTCGGCGTGGTCGGGCGGAACAATGTCGAGGCGGCTGCCAAGGTCGGCGCGGCGATTGCCGAGCGCGCGAAGCAGGCCGGGGTCGAGGAATGCTACTTCGATCGTGGCGGCTTTCTATATCACGGGGGCATCAAGGCGCTCGCCGATGCCGCGCGTGAAGGCGGCCTGAAGTTCTGAGGAGACGAGATATGGCAAGAGAACCCCAAGGTGGACGCGGCCGCCGCGACCGCGAAGAGGCGCCCGAATTCGCCGATCGTCTCGTGGCGATCAACCGCGTGTCGAAGACCGTCAAGGGCGGCAAGCGCTTCGGCTTCGCCGCGCTCGTCGTCGTCGGCGATCAGAAGGGCCGTGTGGGCTTCGGCAAGGGCAAGGCCAAGGAAGTGCCGGAGGCGATCCGCAAGGCCACCGAACAGGCCAAGCGCCAGATGATCCGCGTGCCGCTGCGCGAAGGCCGCACGCTGCATCACGACCAGGAAGGTCGCTGGGGCGCGGGCAAGGTGATCATGCGCACCGCGCCGCAGGGCACCGGGATCATCGCGGGCGGCCCGATGCGGGCCGTGTTCGAGATGCTGGGCGTCCAGGACGTGGTGGCGAAGTCGAACGGGTCGCAGAACCCCTACAACATGATCCGGGCCACGCTGAACGCGCTGCAACTGCAACAGAGCCCGCGCATGGTGGCCCAGCGACGCAGTAAGAAGGTTGCGGACATCCTGCACCGGGACGACGCGCCGAAGGCCGAAGCGGCCGAGCCGGCCGAAGCGTAAGGAGACGGACCCATGGCAAAGACCATCGTCGTCAAGCAGATCGGCTCACCGATCCGCCGTCCCGACATCCAGCGCCGGACCCTGATCGGGCTCGGCCTGAACAAGATGCACCGCACCCGCGAGCTGGAAGACACGCCCTCGGTGCGGGGCATGATCAACAAGATCCCGCATCTCGTCGAGATCGTCGAAGAGCGCGGCTGACCCTCGTAGGGTGGGTCTCGACCCACCCTACCCGCAACCTTGACGCCCTGGCCCGAAGGCCGGGGCGTCAGTCGTTTCGGCCACCCCGCGCAGGGCCGGGCCGGCCGTCCCCCGCAGGGCATGCGCCGGGACCGGCCGGCTGCGGGATATGGCGGAGGATGGAGATTGCGGTCCGGCGCCCGGCCTCCCGGAGCCGGTGGCTTGCAAGGCGGCGCGTTCCCCTCTATACGCCGGCCGGTGGGGTGTCTGCCACCCCGACTCACGAAACCCCAAAGCCGTGGTCTGCCCCGTCGTCGCTGGGGGCCGCATCCGGCAAGGAGAAGCGACATGAAACTGAACGAACTGCGCGACAATCCCGGCGCGACCCACAGCCGCAAGCGCATCGCCCGCGGCCCGGGCTCGGGCAAGGGCAAGACCGCCGGACGCGGCATCAAGGGTCAGAAATCCCGTTCGGGCGTGGCCATCAAGGGCTTCGAAGGCGGGCAGATGCCCATCTACCAGCGCCTTCCCAAGCGCGGCTTCAACCAGCCCAACCGCAAGCATTATGCCGTGGTCAACCTCGGCCTGATCCAGAAATTCGTGGATGCGGGCAAGCTCGACGCGGGCCAGCCCATCACCGAGGAGGCGCTTGTCGCCTGCGGTCTCGTGCGCCGCCGGCTCGACGGCGTGCGGGTCCTGGGCAAGGGCGAGATCACCGCGAAGGTGCAGCTCGACGTGACCGGCGCCTCGCGGTCGGCGGTGGAAGCGGTCGAGAAGGCCGGCGGCTCGCTCACTGTCAAGACAACGCCCGCGACCGAATAACGGGTTGTGAGCGGCGCCCATGCCGCTTACATACACCCGAGTTTTCCTCAACGCCGCCCGAGCTGGAAAACGCTCCGGGCGGCGTTGCACCACAGAGAGATCGGCATGGTATCTGCAGCAGAACAAATGGCGGCGAACACCAGCTGGGCCGCCCTCGGCAAAGCCACCGACCTTCGCAACCGCATCCTCTTCACGCTCGGCCTTCTGATCGTCTACCGTCTCGGCACCTTCATCCCGGTGCCGGGAATCGACGGCGGCGCGCTGCGCGATTTCATGGAGCAGGCCAGCACCGGCATCGGTGGCATGCTGTCCATGTTCACCGGCGGTGCGCTGGGGCGGATGGGCATCTTCGCGCTGGGGATCATGCCCTACATCTCGGCGTCGATCATCGTCCAGCTGCTCACCTCGATGGTTCCCAAGCTGGAACAGCTCAAGAAAGAGGGCGAGCAGGGCCGCAAGAAGATCAACCAGTACACGCGCTACGGCACGGTGCTGCTGGCCACCGTGCAGGCCTACGGCCTCGCGGTGAGCCTCGAGGCGGGCGATCTCGTCACCGATCCGGGCTGGTTCTTCCGCACGGCCTGCGTGATCACCCTGGTGGGTGGCACCATGTTCCTGATGTGGCTGGGCGAGCAGATCACCGCGCGGGGCGTGGGCAACGGCATCTCGCTGATCATCTTCGTGGGCATCATCGCCGAGGTTCCCTCGGCGCTGGCGCAGTTCTTCGCGTCCGGCCGTTCGGGCGCCATCAGCCCCGCCGTGATCGTGGGCGTGATCGTGATGGTCGTGGTGACCATCGCCTTCGTGGTGTTCATGGAGCGGTCGCTGCGCAAGATCACCATCCAGTATCCGCGCCGACAGGTCGGCATGAAGATGACCGAGGCACAATCCAGCCACCTGCCGGTCAAGGTGAACCCGGCGGGCGTGATTCCGGCGATCTTCGCGTCCTCGCTGCTGTTGCTGCCGGCCACGATCAGCACCTTTTCGGGCCAGCAGACCGGGCCGATCATGTCCACGGTGATGGCCTATTTCGGGCCCGGCCAGCCGCTCTACCTGGCGTTCTTCGCGGTGATGATCGTCTTCTTCGCCTATTTCTACACGTTCAACGTGGCCTTCAAGACGGACGACGTGGCCGACAACCTCAAGAACCAGGGCGGCTTCGTGCCCGGCATCCGCCCCGGCAAGAAGACGTCGGAATACCTGGACTACGTGGTCACGCGCATCCTGGTCCTTGGCTCGGCCTACCTGACGGCGGTCTGCCTTCTGCCCGAGATCCTGCGCGGTCAGTTCGCGATCCCGTTCTATTTCGGCGGCACCTCGGTGCTGATCGTCGTGTCGGTGTCCATGGACACCGTGCAGCAGGTGCAAAGTCACCTTCTGGCGCATCAGTACGAGGGTCTGATCCAGAAGTCGCAGCTGCGCGGGAAGGGCAAGAAACGCGGTAACAGGGGGCCGGCGCGTCGATGAACATCATTCTTCTGGGGCCGCCGGGCGCGGGCAAGGGGACTCAGGCCCGCCACCTGGTCGAGAGCCGCAACATGATCCAGCTTTCCACCGGGGACATGCTGCGCGAGGCGCGCAACTCGGGGACGGAGATGGGCAGGATCGTGGCTGACGTGATGGATCGCGGCGACCTGGTGACCGACGAGATCGTGATCGGCCTGATCCGCGAGAAGCTGCAGGGCGATCATGGCGGCGGCTTCATCTTCGACGGCTTCCCGCGGACGCTGGCCCAGGCGGATGCGCTGTCCGATCTGCTGGCCGAGCAGGGAGAGACGCTGGATGCGGTGATCGAGATGCAGGTGGATGACGAGGCGCTGGTGCGCCGGATCACCGCCCGCTCGACATGCGCGAATTGCGGCGAGGTCTACAACGACCACACCAAACCCGTTCCGGCGGACGGGAAATGCGTGAAATGCGGGGGCACCGAATTCACGCGCCGCGCCGACGACAACGAGGACAGTCTGCGCCAGCGGCTGATGGAATACTACAAGAAGACCTCACCGCTGATCGGCTACTACTATGCCAGGGGCCAGCTGTCGCGCGTCGACGGGCTGGGAGAGATCGACGCGGTGCGGGCCGCGATCGAGGCGGTTCTGGAAAAGGCCGGGCGCGGGGCTTGACGCCCCCGCCGATTCACCCTAACGAGCACCGTCCCGCAAGGGAATCGTCGTGCAGGGACATCTTGTCCCTGCGGATCACCTGATCAGCGCCGGCCGGCGGCACCTGCCGTTGGCGGCAGTTGTGAAAAAAGGTTCTGAAGTTACGGAACCGCAACGAAAAGGAAAGTGACACGTGGCACGTATCGCCGGCGTCAACCTGCCGACCCACAAGAGGGTTCCCATCGCGCTCACCTACATCACGGGGATTGGCCAAGCCTCCGCCCGCTCGATCTGCGAGGCCACCAATATCGACCAGTCCCGCCGCCTGAACGAGCTGTCGGATGCCGAGCTGCTCGCCATCCGCGAGCATATCGACGCGAACCTGACCGTCGAGGGCGACCTGCGCCGCGAAGTGCAGATGAACATCAAGCGCCTGATGGATCTGGGCTGCTATCGCGGCCTGCGCCACCGCCGCAACCTCCCCGTCCGCGGTCAGCGGACCCACACCAACGCACGCACGCGCAAGGGCCCCGCAAAGCCCATCGCCGGCAAGAAGAAGTAAGGGAGGGCTGCACCAATGGCACGCGATACCCGCCGTGGAGGCAAGAAGAAGGTCTCCAAGAACATCGCCACCGGCGTGGCGCATGTGAACTCGTCTTTCAACAACACCAAGATCCTGATCTCGGACGTGCAGGGCAACGCGATCGCATGGTCGTCGGCCGGAACCATGGGGTTCAAGGGCTCGCGCAAGTCCACGCCCTACGCGGCGCAGATGGCCGCCGAGGATGCCGGCCGCAAGGCGCAGGAGCACGGCATGCGCACGCTCGAGGTCGAGGTGCAGGGGCCCGGCTCGGGGCGCGAATCCGCGCTGCGCGCGCTGGCGGCCGCCGGCTTCAACATCACGTCGATCCGCGACGTGACGCCGATCGCCCATAACGGCTGCCGCCCGCCGAAGCGCCGCCGCGTCTGAGCCTGCCAGTTTTCGCCGGGGCCGCGCCACGTTCGCGCGGTCCCGGCATGTCGTTTCAACCTCGGGCGTTCCGGCCTTTGGACATGGGGCCGGGACAGGAATGGAGGGATGCATGATCCACAAGAACTGGGCCGAACTGATCAAGCCCACCCAGCTGGAGATCAAGCCTGGAAACGAACCCGCCCGGCAGGCGACCGTGGTCGCCGAACCGCTGGAGCGGGGTTTCGGCCTCACGCTCGGCAATGCGCTGCGTCGCGTGCTGATGAGCTCGCTCCAGGGTGCCGCGATCACCTCCGTGCAGATCGACAACGTGCTGCACGAGTTCTCCTCGGTCGCCGGTGTGCGCGAGGATGTGACCGATATCGTGCTCAACCTCAAGGGCATCGCCCTGCGGATGGAGGTCGAGGGGCCCAAGCGCCTGTCGGTCACCGCCAAGGGACCGGGCGTCGTCACCGCCGGCGACATCAGCGAGACCGCTGGCATCGAGGTGCTGAACCGCGATCACGTGATCTGCCACCTCGACGAGGGCGCGGATCTGTTCATGGAGCTGACGGTCAACACCGGCAAGGGCTATGTCGCCGCCGACAAGAACAAGCCCGAGGACGCGCCGATCGGCCTGATCCCGATCGACGCGATCTATTCGCCGGTCAAGAAGGTGGCCTATGACGTGCAGCCCACCCGCGAGGGCCAGGTGCTGGACTATGACAAGCTGACCCTCAAGATCGAGACCGACGGCTCGGTCACGCCCGAGGACGCGGTGGCCTATGCCGCGCGCATCCTGCAGGACCAGCTGTCGATCTTCGTGAACTTCGACGAGCCCGAGGCCGCCGGCCGTTCGGACGACGATGACGGGCTGGAATTCAACCCGCTGCTGCTGAAGAAGGTGGACGAGCTCGAACTGTCGGTGCGCTCGGCCAACTGCCTCAAGAACGACAATATCGTCTATATCGGCGATCTGATCCAGAAGACCGAGGCCGAGATGCTGCGCACGCCGAATTTCGGCCGCAAGTCGCTGAACGAGATCAAGGAAGTGCTGTCGGGCATGGGGCTGCACCTCGGCATGGATGTCGAGGACTGGCCGCCCGACAATATCGAGGACCTCGCCAAGAAATACGAGGATTCGTTCTGAACCGGCGGGTGGGTTGGCACCCACCCTACGGCACGCCGCGGTAGGGTGGGTGACAACCCACCTTCCCCGAAGACGGGCAATCCCGCCCCAAGGAGAGGGTGAGACACGCATCTCGCCCCTGACAAAGCATAAAGCACCAGGAGAAAGAAAATGCGTCACGCAAGAGGCTACCGCCGCCTGAACCGCACCCACGAGCACCGCAAGGCGCTCTGGGCGAACATGGCCGGCTCTCTCATCGAACACGAACAGATCAAGACCACCCTGCCCAAGGCCAAGGAGCTCAAGCGCGTGGTCGACAAGCTGGTCACCCTTGGCAAGCGCGGCGATCTGCACGCCCGGCGCCAGGCCGCGGCCCAGCTCAAGCAGGACAAGCACGTGGCCAAGCTCTTCGAGGTGCTGGGCCCCCGATATGCCGAACGTCCGGGTGGCTATGTGCGCGTGCTCAAGGCGGGTTTCCGCTATGGCGACATGGCGCCGATGGCGATCGTCGAATTCGTCGATCGCGACCCCGAGGCGAAAGGCGCCGCGGATCGCGAGCGCCTGGCCGTCGAGGAGGCCGCCGGGGAATAGGCGCAGCCCCGACTGCGCGCATCACATGGCCCTCGCCCGACCGGCGGGGGCCTTCGCATGTCCGGCCTCCCGCCGGCACGCTTGCATCGCGGCGCACGCGGGCGCATATCGGGGCCAGTCGGACCGGAGGCCGCCCATGATCCGCCTAGCCCTTGCCCTGCTCCTGCTGCTTGCCCTGCCCGCCGGGGCCGAGATGCGCATTCCCGCCAGCCAGGCCGAGATCGGTCTCGGGTTCGCGCCGCTTGTGGACGAGGCGGCACCCGCCGTGGTCAACATCTATGCCCGCCGCGTGGTGGCCGAACGCGTCAGCCCTTTCGCAGGCGATCCGTTCTTCCGCGATTTCTTCCGCGACTTCGGAGAGGTGCGCCCGCGGGTGCAGAACTCGCTGGGATCGGGCGTGATCCTGTCGCCCGACGGCATCGTGGTGTCCAACCATCACGTGGTGGGACAGGCCACCGATATCCGCGTGGTGCTCAACGACCGGCGCGAATATTCCGCCCGCGTCCTGCTGGCCGACGAGGAGGCCGATCTCGCCATCCTGCAAGTTGAGGACGCGCCCGCGGACATGCCGCACCTCGCCTTGCGCGACAGCGACACCGTGCAGGTGGGCGAGCTTGTGCTGGCCATCGGCAACCCGTTCGGCGTGGGCCAGACCGTCAGCAGCGGCATCGTCTCCGGCCTGGCGCGTTCGGGCGGCGCCACCGGCCAGGCGCGCGGTTACTTCATCCAGACCGATGCGCCCATCAACCCGGGCAATTCGGGCGGTGCGCTGATCGACATGGCCGGGCGGCTGATCGGGATCAACACCTCCATCCTCACCCGGTCCGGCGGATCGAACGGGATCGGCTTCGCCATTCCTGCCTCGCTGGTGGCGCAATTCGTCACTCAGGCCCGCGAGGGGCGCGGCAGTTTCCTGCGGCCCTGGGCGGGCATGGCGGGCCAGCCGGTGGATGCGGACATGGCCGAGGGGCTGGGCCTTGCGGCGCCCGGCGGCATGGTGATCTCGGACATGCACCCGCTCAGCCCGTTTCGCGCCGCGGGGCTGGAGGTGGGCGACGTGGTGGTGGCGGTGGACGAGGCGCCGGTGAACACGCCGGCCGAGATGCTCTACCGCCTGTCCGTCCGCGGGATCGGGGCCGAGGCCGCGGTGACAATGCTGCGCGACGGCACCGAACAGGTGCGCGCCGTGCGTCTGATCGCGCCGCCGGAGGATCCGCCGCGCGCCGCGCTGAGGCTCGGCCAGGGCGAGCTGCTGCCGGGGCTGGAGGTGGTCAATGTCAACCCGGCGGTCATCGTCGAGCTGGGCCTGCCGCTGCTGGAGGGCGGCGTCGCGGTGCTGGATCCCGGCCCGCTCGGGGCGCGTGCAGGGCTGGCGCGCGGCGACGTGATCGTGCAGGTGAACGGCCGGGCGCCTGCGCGCGCGGCCGATCTGCCGGGGATGCTGATCGACGCGGCGCCCTTCGTGGAGATCGTGGTCCAGCGCGGGGCCCAGCGGGTCGCGCTGCGCTTCCGGGCCTGAGCGGTGGCCGACCTCTTCGACCAGGCCGGTCCGCCCGACGATCCCGCCCCCCGCCGCGAGGCGCCGCGCCCGCTGGCGGACCGGCTGCGCCCGGCCACGCTGGCCGAGGTCATCGGGCAGGAGCAGGTTCTCGGATCGGACGCGCCGCTGGGCGCGATGCTGGCGGCGGGCACGCTGTCCTCGCTGGTGTTCTGGGGCCCGCCCGGCGTAGGCAAGACCACCATCGCCCGGCTGCTGGCGCATGAGACCGATCTGCATTTCGAGCAGATCAGCGCGATCTTCTCGGGCGTGGCGGAGTTGAAGAAGGTGTTCGAGGCCGCCCGCCAGCGCCGCGCGGCGGGGCAGGGGACCCTGCTTTTCGTGGACGAGATCCACCGCTTCAACAAGGCGCAGCAGGACAGCTTCCTGCCCTACATGGAGGACGGCACGATCCTGCTGGTGGGGGCCACCACGGAGAACCCCAGCTTCGAGCTGAACGCCGCGCTGCTGAGCCGGGCACAGGTGCTGGTGCTGGAACGGCTGTCGCTGGGCGACCTGGAGCGTCTGGCCCAGCGCGCCGAGAAGGAACTGGGCCGGGCGCTGCCGCTGACGGGTGCGGCGCGCGAGGCGCTGCTGGAGATGGCCGATGGCGACGGGCGCGCCGCGCTGAACCTGATCGAGCAGGTGGCAGGCTGGGCGCCGGACATGTCGCTGGATGTCGGGGCGCTGTCGTCCCGGCTGGCCCGGCGGGCGGCGCAATACGACAAGTCGGGCGAGGCGCATTACAATCTGATCTCGGCGCTGCACAAGTCGGTGCGCGGCTCGGACCCGGACGCGGCGCTCTACTGGTTCGCCAGGATGCTGGAGGGTGGCGAGGATCCGCGCTACCTCGCCCGTCGGATCACCCGCATGGCGGTGGAGGATATCGGCCTGGCGGATCCGCAGGCGCAGACGGTCTGCCTCGATGGCTGGCGGACCTACGAGCGGCTGGGCAGCCCCGAGGGCGAGTTGGCGCTGGCGCAGGCGGTGATCTACCTGGCGCTCGCGCCCAAGTCCAACGCGGCCTATTCCGCCTACAAGGCCGCGCGGCGCGAGGCGAAACGCACCGGCTCCGAGCCGCCGCCCAAGCATATCCTGAATGCGCCGACCGGGTTGATGAAGGCGCAGGGCTATGGCGCGGGCTATGCCTATGACCACGACGCCGAGGACGGATTCTCGGGGCAGGCCTACTTCCCCGACGGGATGGAGCGGCCGGTGCTCTACCAGCCGGTGGAGCGCGGCTTCGAGCGGGAACTGGGCAGGCGGCTGGACTGGTTCGTGAAGCAGCGCGCGAAGCGGGGCGGGTAGGGGGAGGGCGCGTCGACGCGCCTTGCACGGGGCCGCGCGGCCCCGTGCGCCGGCTCCGGGAAGAGGCGCCCCGGTTCCCGAGGCCGGCTCCGGGGACCAAGGCGCGTCGACGCGCCTTCCCCGCACCCCGTCGTGGGGCGCGCTTGACATCCCTCCGCCCGCGCGCGACAGACGCGCCATGACGCTGACCCTCATGCAGGTGGCGCTCGGCGGCGCGCTGGGCGCGATGGCCCGGTATCTTGCCGGGATGGCGGCGCTGCGTGCGCTGGGGCCGGGATTTCCCTGGGCCACGCTGGCGGTGAACGTGCTGGGCTCGTTCCTCATGGGGATACTTGTGGTGGCGCTGGCGCATTTCAGCGCGAACCGGCTTGCCCCCTTCCTCATGACCGGCCTGCTGGGCGGCTTCACCACCTTCTCGGCGTTCTCGCTCGACGCGCTCACCCTGTGGGAGCGCGGTGCGACCGCGCAGGCGGCGGCCTATGTGGCGGCCTCGGTCGCCCTGTCTCTGGCGGCGATCGGGGCCGGGCTCTGGGCCGCGCGGGGGATTTTCGCATGAGCGGAGTGCGCACGCTGACCGTCTCTCCCGACGATGCCGGCCAGCGGCTGGACCGCTGGCTGCGCCGGCAGTTCCCGCATGTCACCCAGGGCCGCATCGAGAAGATGTGCCGCAAGGGCGAGCTGCGCGTGGATGGCGGGCGGGTCAAGGCCGCCACAAGGCTGGAGGGCGGCCAGCAGGTGCGCATCCCGCCGCTGCCCGCGCAGGACGCCGCGCCGCCCAGGCCGCGAGAGACCGTCTCGGCCCAGGAAGCCGAGATGATCCGCGCCGCCGTGATCTGGCGCGACGACCATGTCATCGCGCTCAACAAGCCGCCGGGCCTGCCCACCCAGGGCGGCAGCGGGCAGACCCGCCATGTGGACGGGATGGCCGATGCGCTGCGCTTCGGGCTGGACGAAAAGCCGAGGCTCGTCCACCGGCTGGACAAGGACACCTCTGGCGTGCTGCTGCTGGCGCGCACCCGCGCCGTGGCGCAGGCGCTTTCCACCGCGCTGCGCCACCGCGAGACGCACAAGATCTACTGGGCGCTGGTGGCCGGTGTCCCCACCCCCTACCTGGGCGAGATCCGCTACGGGCTGGTCAAGGCCGGTGGGCACGGCAAGGGCGGCGAGGGCGAGAAGATGCACATCGTCGATCCCAACGCGGTCGACGGCACGCCCGGGGCCAAGCGCGCCCGCACGTTTTACGCCACGCTCTATCGGGTGGGCAGCCGTGCCTCCTGGGTCGCGCTGGAGCCCGTCACCGGCCGCACCCACCAGTTGCGCGCGCATATGGCCGCCATCGGGCATCCGATCGCGGGCGACGGCAAGTATGGCGGCTCGGCGCAGGAAAACCAGGGCGATGGCTGGGGGGCGCAACTGGGCGGCATCATCTCGCGCAAGCTGCATCTGCACGCGCGCTCGATGCGGCTGCTGCACCCGGTCACGGGCAAGCCGCTCACGATCACCGCGCCGCTGCCGCCGCACATGGCGCAGAGCTGGGAGACCTTCGGCTGGACGGAAGACCTGGCCTCCGAGGATCCGTTCGAGGCGCTGCGATGACACGACGGCCGCGGCTGGTGGTATTCGACGTGGACGGCACGCTGGTGGACAGCCAGGCGGATATCCTGACCTCCATGCAGGCGGCGTTCTCGGAGGCGGGTCTTCCGGTGCCGGAGCGGGCGCAGGTGCTGTCGATCGTCGGGCTCAGCCTGCCGGACGCCATGGCCCGCCTGGTGCCCGGCCAGCCCGGGCCGGTGGTGGCGCGGATGGTCGCGACCTACAAGGACAGCTACGCCGCGCTGCGCCTATCGAAGGGCGCAGAGACCAGCCCGCTCTATCCCGGCGCGCTGCAGGCGCTGGAGACGCTGGGCGCGGATGACTGGACGCTGCTGGCCCTTGCCACCGGCAAGTCGCGGCGCGGGCTGGATGCGCTGCTCGACAGTCTCGACCTGCGGCGCCATTTCGTCACCACCCAGGTGGCCGACGACCACCCGTCGAAACCGCACCCCTCGATGTTGCTCGCGGCATTGGCGCAGACCGGGGTCGCCGCCCGGGACGCGGCGATGGTGGGGGACACGACCTACGACATGGACATGGCCCGCGCCGCGGGGACGGGCGCGATCGGCGTCGGCTGGGGATATCACCCGCCCGGGCGGCTGCGTGCCGACGCGCTGATCCGCGATTTCCGCGAGCTTCCGGCGGCGCTGGACCGGCTATGGGAGACGGCAGCATGACCGAGTGGAAGGCGAAACGCTTCTGGACGCGCGCCGAGGTGGAACCGCATGAGCACGGCTACAGGGTGTCGCTGGACGGGCGCTCGATCCGGACGCCTGCCAAGGCGGAGCTGCTTTTGCCCACGCGCGCGCTGGCCGAGGCAGTGGCCGATGAATGGGCTGCCCAGGGTGAAACGATCGATCCGCACTCGATGCCGGTGACGCGCACCGCCAATTCGGCGATAGACAAGGTGACCCCGCAGCATGCCGCGGTTGCCGACATGCTGGCCGAGTACGGCGGCACCGATCTCTTGTGTTACCGTGCCGAGGCGCCCGAGGAGCTGGTGTTGCGGCAGGCCGAGGCCTGGGATCCCCTGCTCGACTGGGCGGCGCGGGCGCTTGGCGCGCCGCTTGCCGTGGGCGCGGGCGTGATGCATGTGCCCCAGCCAGAGGCCAGCATCGCCGCGCTTGCGGGCCGGGTGCACGGGTTCGCCCCGTTCGAACTGGCGGCGCTGCACGACCTCGTGGCGATCTCGGGCTCGCTGGTGCTGGGCCTTGCGGTGACCGAGCGACACGAGGCGCCCGAGCGGGCGTGGGACCTGTCGCGCATCGACGAGACCTGGCAGCAGGAACTCTGGGGCGTCGATGACGAGGCGCTGAAGACAGCCGAGACCCGCCGAGCGGATTTCCTGCATGCGGCACGCGTGCTTCTTCTTTGTCGTGCCGATTGACCCGGCAGAGCCGCTTGACCAAGCGGCATCGGCAAGTTGAATCCGACTGTTTCGATTATGTGTCCCTTGACGGATCGCGCTGAATCCGCCCAAACTTGCGGGATGAAAAAGGGGGAATGCCCTCTTGTCCCATGTCCGGCGCGCAGAAGCCGGGCTGCACCCACCCCGACAGGGCGGAAAACCAGGAAGAGGTAAACATGAACAGAACGGTATTTCTAGGCGCGCTGGCTGCGGCCGGGCTCGCTGCCGGTGCATCCGCAGCCGCGACGCTGGATGACGTCAAGGCGCGCGGAACGCTGAACTGTGGCGTGGCCACCGGTCTCGTCGGCTTTGCTGCGCCGGATGCAAACGGCAACTGGGAAGGTTTCGACGTGGCCGTGTGCCGTGCCGTCGCCGCAGCCGTGCTGGACGATCCGAGCGCGGTCGAATTCGTGCCCACGACCGGCAAGACGCGGTTCACGGCGCTCGCCTCGGGCGAGGTCGACATGCTTGCGCGCAACACCACCTGGACGTTCTCGCGCGACGTGGACCTGAAGTTCGAGTTCGTCGGCATCAACTACTATGACGGCCAGGGCTTCATGCTCCCGAAGGAACTGGGTGTGTCTTCGGCCACTGAACTCGAAGGCGCCACCGTGTGCATCCAGACCGGCACCACCACCGAGTTGAACCTCGCGGACTACTTCCGCAAGAACAACATGGAATACGAGCCGGTTCCGATCGAGACCAACGCCGAGGCGCAGCAGCAGTACCTGGCCGGCGCCTGCGACGTCTACACCACTGACGCATCCGGCCTCGCCGCGACCCGCGCCGCCTTCGAGAACCCGGGCGATCACGTGATCCTGCCCGAGATCATCTCCAAGGAGCCGCTGGGCCCGCTGGTGCGCCACGGTGACAACCAGTGGGGCGACGTGGTGCGCTGGACGCTGAACGCGCTGATCGCCGCCGAGGAACTGGGCATCACCTCGGCCAATATCGAGGAGCTGTCTGAGGGCACCAACAGCCCCGAGATCAACCGGATCCTCGGCACCGAGGGCAACCTGGGCGAGATGCTGGGCCTCGACGCCGACTGGGCCAAGCGCGCCATCATGGCCAACGGCAACTACGGTGAGATCTTCGCAAAGAACATCGGCGAGTCCACCCCGATCGGCCTGGCCCGCGGCCTGAACGCGCAGTGGACCGAAGGCGGCCTGCTCTACGCCCCGCCGTTCCGGTAAGGTGCGTCACGGAAGGGGCGCAGGCCATGCCTGCGCCCTTTTCCTTTGGAAGACAAGGCAAGCGGCTCCGAGCCAGGTGAGCGGGCATACCCCGCCGGGAGGAATGCGCTCGGGACACCAGGGAAGCCCCGCATGACAACAGTGACCGACCCGCCGCAGCAGGAGTCGTTTCGGCTTTCCATGCTGCTGAACGATACCCGCTACCGCGGTTACACGTTCCAGTTCATCGCCCTCGTGCTGCTGATCATGTTCATGGCCTTCCTCGGCTGGAACCTGATGCGCAACCTGTCGCTGCTGGGCCAGGACATTTCCTACAGGTTCCTGGGCGAGCCCGCGGGGTATGACATCAACCAGACCCCGATCGAATACAACAACCAGATGAGCCACATGCGCGCCTCGGTCGTGGGCGTGCTGAACACGCTGATCGTGGCCTTCCTGGGCTGCGTCACCGCCACCATCCTGGGTGTGCTGGCCGGTGTGGCACGGCTGTCGAAGAACTGGGTGGTGGCCAAGCTGATGGCCGTCTACGTGGAAATCTTCCGCAACGTGCCGGTGCTGATCTGGATCCTGATCATCTTCTTCATCATGACCGCCGCGCTGCCCGCGCCGCGCGCGTTCCGGGGCGAAGACCCGGATGCCTCGATGCTGCTGGGCGCCTTCGCCTTCACCAACCGCGGGGTCTATATCCCCAAGCCGGTCTGGGAAGCGGGCTCGATGTTCGTGGTCATGGTCTTCATCGCCTCGCTGATCGGCGTCTTCGCCTATCGGCGCTACGCGACCAGACTGCTATACCAGACCGGCAAGCTGCTGCCGATGGGCTGGCCGTCGCTGGCGATATTGGTGGCGCCGTCGGTGCTGGTCTATTTTCTCCTCGGCAGCCCGATCTCGCTCGAATATCCCGAGCTTACCGGCTTCAATTTCAAGGGAGGCATCCAGATCCGCGGCTCGCTGATCGCGCTGTGGTTCGCACTCGCGATCTACACCGGCGCCTTCATCGCAGAGAACGTGCGTGCCGGTATCCAGTCGGTCAGCAAGGGCCAGTCGGAGGCGTCGGCCGCGCTGGGCCTGCGCCCGCGCCGCATCATGAGCCTGGTGATCCTGCCGCAGGCGCTGCGCGTGGTGATCCCGCCGGTGATCTCGCAATATCTCAACCTCACCAAGAACAGCTCGCTCGCCATCGCGGTGGGCTACATGGACGTGACGGGCACGCTCGGGGGCATCACGCTGAACCAGACCGGCCGGGCGATCGAATCCGTGCTGCTGCTGATGTTGTTCTACCTGGTCATCTCGCTGTCCATCTCGGCCGCGATGAACGCCTATAACAATGCCATGAAGCTGAAGGAGCGCTGAGATGTCCGACACCCATGCCCAGCACGCTCAGCTTGCCTTCGTTCGGCAGGAGCCGATTCCGCCCGCTCCCCCGCCGGTCAGCGCCGCGGGGCCGATCAGCTGGATGCGGGAGAACCTGTTCTCGTCGATTCCCTACACGATCCTGACCCTCGTCTCGATCTATGTCGTCTACTGGATCCTGGCCCAGACCGTGCCCTGGGTGCTGAACGGGGTTTGGGGCGCCGAGAGCATCGCGGAATGTCGCGAGATCCTGCAGGGCACCAGCGGCGCCTGCTGGTCGGTGTTGGGCGAGCGGTGGAACCAGCTGCTGTTCGGGTTCAAGTTTCCCCCCGACGCCTATTGGCGGCCCAGCCTCGCCTTCGTGCTGCTGCTGGTCTGCATCGCGCCGGTGCTGTTCTCGAAGCTGCCCCGCAAGCTTCTGGTGCTGACGGCGATCTATCCGTTCCTTGCCTATTTCCTGATCTGGGGCGGGTCGATCTGGGTGCCCGTGATGGCGGCGGCCGGCCTCGTGGTGGGCTATCTCGCGTTTCAGCGCCTCGTGACGCAAAGCTTCGCCATGGGGTTCTTCGCGGGCATCGCCGCGACGGCGGCGTTCTGGTGGCTGAGCGGCTTCGCCACGCCGGTGCTGGCCGCGCTGGTGCCGATCGAGCTGATGGCGATCCCCTCGCGCGACATGGGCGGCTTCATGCTGAACATGATCCTCGGCACGGTCTGCGTGTCGCTGTCGCTGCCCATCGGCATCGCGCTGGCGCTGGGCCGGCAATCGGACCTGCTGATCATCAAGTGGATCTGCGTGATCTTCATCGAGTTCATCCGGGGGGTGCCGCTGATCACGCTGCTCTTCGTGGCGAACGTGGTGCTGGCCTATTTCCTGCCGCCCGGCAGTTCCTTCGACCTGATCCTGCGGGTGATCATCATGATCACCATGTTCGCCTCCGCCTATATCGCCGAGGTGGTCCGGGGCGGGCTGGCCGCGCTGCCCAAGGGGCAGTACGAGGCCGCGGGCGCGCTGGGGCTGGACTACGCGCAATCCATGCGGCTGATCATCCTGCCCCAGGCCCTCAAGATCTCGATCCCCGGCATCGTCAACGTGTCGGTGGGCCTGTTCAAGGACACCACGCTGGTCTCGGTGATCTCCATGTTCGACCTCGTGGGGATGATCCGCGGCCCGATCCTTGCCTCGACGGCGTGGAACGGCGTCTACTGGGAGCTGTTCGGTTTCGCCGCCGCGCTGTTCTTCATTGTCTGCTATGGCATCTCGCAATATTCGCAATGGCTGGAGCGTCAGCTTCAGACCGATCATCGCTAAGGGAGGGCCCCCGATGACCGACGTTTCACATGCCGATCCGGAAGACCTCAAGCCGGTGGACCACTCGCAGATGCGGGTCTCCGACGAGGTGGCGATCGAGATCACCCGGATGAACAAGTGGTACGGCGCCTTCCACGTGCTGCGCGACATCGACCTCACGGTCTATCGCGGCGAGCGGATCGTGATCTGTGGCCCATCCGGCTCCGGCAAGTCCACGCTGATCCGATGCATCAACGCTCTGGAAGAGCACCAGAAGGGCCGCATCATCGTCGACGGGACGGAGCTGTCGTCCAACCTCAAGAACATCGACAGGATCCGCTCCGAGGTCGGGATGGTGTTCCAGCATTTCAACCTGTTCCCGCACCTGACGATCCTGGAGAACTGCACGCTTGCGCCGATCTGGGTGCGCAAGATCCCCAAGCGGGAGGCCGAGCAGACGGCCATGCATTTCCTGGAGAAGGTCAAGATTCCCGAGCAGGCCAACAAGTATCCCGGCCAGCTGTCGGGCGGCCAGCAGCAGCGGGTGGCGATCGCGCGCTCGCTGTGCATGCGGCCCCGGATCATGCTCTTCGACGAGCCCACCTCGGCGCTCGATCCGGAGATGATCAAGGAGGTGCTCGACACCATGATCGAACTGGCCGAGGAGGGGATGACCATGCTCTGCGTGACGCACGAGATGGGCTTCGCGCGCCAGGTGGCCAACCGGGTGATCTTCATGGACCAGGGCCAGATCGTCGAGCAGAACGAGCCCGAACCGTTCTTTTCCAACCCGCAGAACGAGCGCACGAAGCTCTTTCTCAGCCAGATCCTGGGGCACTGACGGGCAGGGGCGCGTCTCGCCACGCGCGCCCGCAAGGCCGCGGGAGCGCCCCTCAGCCCAGTTCGCGCGGCACCACGAAATCCGCCGCCCGTGCCTGTCCCCAACCGGCCTGTTCCCAGCGGGTCAGCAGGAATTCCGCCACCAGCGTGGCGCCGGTGGGGTAGTCGTCGAACCGGCCATGAGGCGGCGGTGCGGCCAGCAGGCGCCCGGCGAACTCCGCGATCCCCGGATTGTGCCCGAGCACCAGCACGCAGGCGCCGGTCGCGCTGCGCAGCGTCTCCAGCATCGCCTCCGGGTTCGCGAGGTAGAGCGCGCTGCGGTACTGCACGCCGATGTCTCCCGGCAGCGCGAGCCGCGCCAGCGTCTCGCGCGTGCGCGCCGCGGTGGAGCACAGAACCTCGTCGGGCATCCAGCCGCGTTCGCGCATCCATCCGCCCAGCGCCTTCGCGGCGCGGCGGCCGCGGCGGTTGAGCGGGCGGTCATGGTCGTCCAGTGCGGGGGCGTCCCAGCTGGACTTGGCATGGCGCATGAGGATCAGGTGACGGGGCATGGCCTGGCCGCGATGGTGGTTTCGCGCAGGAGGGTGGCACGCCCCGACATGCCCGGCAAGATCACCCCTTGCGGATCAGCGAGCCCGCGCCGTGCTCGGTATAGAGCTCCAGCAGGCAGGCATTGGGCGCGCGCCCGTCCAGGATCACCACGGCGCGCACCCCCCCCTCGATCGCGGCCAGCGCCGTCTCGGTCTTGGGGATCATGCCGCCGGCGATGGTGCCGTCCATGGTCATCTGGCGGATCCGGTCGGCGGTGAGTTCGGTCACCACCTTGCCCTCGGCATTCTTCACGCCTTCGACATCGGTCAGCAGGAGCAGCCGGTCGGCCTTCAGGGCCGCGGCGATGGCGCCTGCGGCGGTGTCGCCGTTGACATTGAAGGTCTCGCCGGCGCGGCCCGCGCCCAGCGGCGCGATCACCGGGATCGTGTCCCTCCCGAACAGGTCGTGCAGGATCTCCGGGTTCACCTCGGAGGGCGAGCCGACAAATCCCATCTCGGGCGCGGTCTGATCGCAGATCATCAGGTTCGCGTCCTTGCCCGAGAGCCCCACCGCCTTGCCGCCCTGGCGGTTGATCGCCTGCACGATCCGCTTGTTGACGAGGCCCGAGAGCACCATCTCGACCACCTCGACGGTCTGGGCATCGGTGACCCGCTTGCCGCCCACGAACTCGGATTTCACGCCCAGCCGGTCCAGCATGGCGTTGATCATCGGCCCGCCGCCATGGACCACCGCGGGATTCACGCCCACCATGCGCATCAGCACCACGTCGCGGGCGAAGCTGTCCATCGCCTCGTCGCTGCCCATGGCATGACCGCCCAGTTTTATCACCACCACGGCATTGTCGTAGCGTTGCAGGTAGGGCAGGGCCTGGCTGAGCGTGCGGGCGGTGGCGATCCAGTCGCGGTTCATCTCTTGGGTCTTCATCCTCGGGGCTCCTGGGCCGCGGTTATCTCCGGTCGCGCGGGCGGGTGCAAGCGGGCTCGGCGGCGCTCAGGCGAGGCCCGCGATGATCGCGCGCAGGGTTTCCAGCCCCTCGCCCTTCTCGGACGAGGTCAGCAGGATCTCGGGGAAGGCGGCCGGATGGGTGGCGAGCTTGCCGCGCACCTGCGCCAGCATCCGCTCCTGGTCCTGCGGTTTGACCTTGTCGGCCTTGGTCAGCACGCATTGGAAGGTGACGGCGGCCGTATCCAGAAGCGCCATGATCTCTTCGTCCACCGGCTTTATGCCGTGGCGCGCGTCGACCAGCACAAAGGCGCGGCGCAGGGTTTGGCGACCGGCCAGATAGGCGCGCAGCAGCGCCTGCCAGCGCTTGACCACCGCCACCGGGGCCTCGGCGAAACCGTAGCCGGGCAGGTCGACCAGGTAGTGATCCGCACCCAGGGTGAAATAGTTGATCTCCTGCGTGCGGCCGGGCGTGTTGGAGGCCCGCGCCAGCCCCTTGCGGCCGGTCAGCGCGTTGATCAGGCTGGACTTGCCCACGTTCGAGCGCCCGGCGAAGCAGACCTCGGCGCGGTCCGCCGGCGGCAGCCCGTCCATCGCGACCACGCCCTTGAGAAACTCGACCTGCCCGGCAAAGAGCTTGCGCCCGCGCTCGGCGGTGGCGGCATCGGGCGTCTCGGCCAGGGGGAAGGGCAGGGTCGTCATGCGGGGCGCACCAGATCGCCCGGGCGCACCTCGCCGCTGGCGGTGACGCGCAGGGCCACGGTGAAATCCCGGTGGCCCAGCTCGTCCAGCAGGCCCAGGATGTCGGTGTCGCGCCGGCCGGTCTCGGGGTTGGCCTGCGTCGCCTCGCAGCGCTCGATCCGCTCATCGACCTCCGCCTCGGCCCCGCCGATGCGCAATGTCCGGCCCACCAGGTCGAACTCCTCCCACGGGGCCAGCCCATCCACCCAGATGTTGCAGCGCCAGCGATGGGGCGAGAGCGTGCGCCCGGCCCGCTGTTCCAGCGCGCGGTGGCTGGCGGCGTTGCCCAGCGTGACCGACGGCGCGCGCGTGTCCGTCATGCCGCGGCCCGGCGGCGCGCGCAGCACGCGGGCGGGCGCGGCGCGGCCCTCGGCCACCAGCGGGCGCAGCCAGCCGATCAGGGCGGCGGCCTCCCTGTCGGGGTTCAGGCGGATCTCCGGGCGGTCCGGGTGGGTGAAGGTGACGGTATCGCCCTCCAGCCTCGCCTCCACCGCCATCAGTTGCGGCGAGGAGGCCGCCCGCACAAAGCCCATGCAGGGCGACCAGGCGTCCGGTCCGGCCTTCGAGGCCTCATGCGCGACGGCCCAGATCCGGTCTCCCGGAAAGGTCTCTCCCTCGGTCAGAACCGCCGCCTTCACCGCTTCGCGGCCCACGGCCTTGACCGGGTGCCTGTAGAGCGCCGTCACCCGCGCCGTCACTTCTCATCCGTCCGCGGCTTGCGCTTGAAGCTGCCCTTGATGTTGCCGAACACGTCGGGCTTGTAGCCCTGGCTGCGCATGATGAGATATTGCTGCGAGAAGGTGATGACGTTGTTCGCGATCCAGTAGAGCACCAGCCCGCTGGCGAAGCTGCCCAGCATGAACATGAACACCCAGGGCATCCAGGCGAAGATCATCTGCTGCGTCGGGTCCGTGGGCGCGGGGTTCAGCTTCTGCTGCAGCCACATCGAGATGCCCAGGATCAGCGGCAGGATCCCGATGAAGATCAGCGCGATGAAGGATTCCGGGTCCGGCGCGGCGAAGGGCAGCAGGCCGAACAGGTTGAGGATCGAGGTCGGGTCGGGGGCAGAAAGATCCTGGAACGGGCCGAGCCATTCGGCATGCCGCAGTTCCAGCGTGACGAAGATCACCTTGTAGAGCGAGAAGAAGATCGGGATCTGCAAGAGGATCGGCAGACAGCCGGAGGCCGGGTTCACCTTTTCCTTCTTGTAGAGTTCCATCATCTCCTGCTGGAGCTTCTGGCGGTCGTCGCCCGCGCGCTCCTTGATCGCCTCCATCTGGGGCTGGAGTTCCTTCATCTTGGCCATCGAGACGTAGGATTTGTAGGCCAGCGGGAAGAGCACCGCCTTGATGATCAGGGTCAGCCCGATGATCGCCCAGCCCATGTTGCCGATCAGCAGGTTGATCTCGTGCAGCAGCCAGAAGATCGGCTTGGTCAGGAAGAAGAACCAGCCCCAGTCGATCGAATCGATGAAGCCCTCCACCCCGTCGCGCTGGTATTGGCGGATGGCCTCCCATTCCTTGGCGCCGGCGAAGAGCTGGGTGGTGGCCGAGGCGGTCGCGCCGGGCGCCAGCGTCTGCGTCGGCAGGACGGTCTCCGCCTGGTAGATGTCGCGGCGCTCGTCGTATTTCGCGGCGGCGCGGAAGGGGCTGCCGGGCTCCGGGATCAGGGTGGTCATCCAGTAGTGGTCGGTGAAGCCGATCCAGCCATTGTTCTCGACCTGGAAGACATCGGCCCGCGCCCCTTCGCGCGGGTCGAACTCGTAATCCGTCATGTCGTCGTAGTCGATTTCGGACAGCTTGTCGTCGGCCATCCCCACGACGCCCTCGTGCAGGATGAAGAAGTTCTTGAGGTTCTGCGGCTCGCCATGCCGGGCCAGGATGCCGTAGGGCGCAAGCGAGACGGTGTCGTCGCCGGAATTGGTCACCGTCTGGGTGATGGTGAACATGTAGTCGGCATCGATCGCGATCTCGCGGGTGAAGCTGAGGCCTGCGCCATTGTCCCAGTTCAGGATCACCGGGTTGCCCGGCCGCAGCGGGCCATCCTGCGCCACTGACCAGATCGTGTTGGGGCCGGGCACCTGCTCGGGCGCGAGCCCGCTGCCCGGGGCCCAGCCATGCAGCGCGTAATAGGCCTGGGGCGAGCCTACCGGGCTGAGAAGCTGCACGATCTCGGCATCCTCCTCCAGCGATTCCCTGTAATCCTTCAGCGACAGCTGGTCGATGCGCCCGCCCATGAGCGAGATCGAGCCGTCGAGCCGGGGCGACTGGATCGCGATGCGCGGCGCCGCGTCATCGGCCTCGGTGGTTTCCGCGCCGGCCGCGGTCCCGGCCTCGGCCAGCGGCGTGGTCGAGGGGGTGGCCGCGACCTCGCCTCCGGTGTCGTTCCCGGTCGCGACGGATTGCGGCGCGTTCGGATCCTGCGAGGGTTCCGGTGGCGGGAACATCACGAACCAGACGAGGATGACCAGCAGGCTGAGTGCGGTGGCAAGGATGAGATTCTTGTTCTGGTCGTCCATGGGCGGAGTCGTCACCTGAGAGGAATTTCACAGGTGGGTTCAACAGACCCGGCCCACAAAGGTCAAGGACAATCGGGGTGCCGCGACGCCGCGTTGCGCGGGAAAACGCTGTTCTCAGGCCGTGCCGCGGCTGATCACGGGGGCGCGGTCGAGGCCCGCGCGATGAGTGGCCAGCCAGTCCGCCGTCTGATCGAACGGCATCGGCCGGCCGATCCCGAACCCCTGCACATGGTCGCATCCCAGCTGCGCGAGCAGCGCGTGTTCGCCCGGGGTTTCCACGCCTTCGGCAAGGGTGGCGAGGTCGAGCCGGTCGGCCATGGTCAGGATCGCGGTGATCATGCGCTGCTGTTCCGGATCCTGGTCGCAGCGGGCCACGAAGGACCGGTCGATCTTGAGCCGGCTGACGGCGAAGCGGCGGATCGAGGCGATCGAGGCATGGCCGGTGCCGAAATCGTCGAGGTCGATGCGGCAGCCCAGCCGGGCAAGCGCATTGACGTTGCGGGCGGCCACGTCCTCGGGCGAGGCGGCGATCACGGTCTCCAGCACCTCGAGGCACAGCCTGTCAGGAGCCAGTCCGAAACGGTCCAGTTCCCAGGCCACCTTGTCGGGCAGGTGCGGATCGCGCAGCTCGGCCGGCGAGACGTTCACCGCCACGGTGGGGATCTCGAGCCCCGCCTCGTCCCAGCGGCGCAAGGCCGACAGCGCCTCGTGCAGCATCAACTCGCCGAGGCGCGCAAGCTGGCCCGCCGCCTCCAGCTGCGGCAGGAACTCTGCCGGGGCGATCACGCCCTGTTCGGGGTGCATCCAGCGTGCGAGCGCCTCGAACCCGGTGACCTGCCCGGTATCGGTGGATACCTGGGGCTGGAACCAGGGCATGATCTGCCCTTCCTCCAGCGCCTCCACCGCGGCGCCGCCGAGCGCGTGGCGCCGCCGGAAGCGCCCCTCCATCTCGGGCGCGTATGCGCGCAGTGCCCCCGGCCCGGCGCCCGCCGCCTCCTCCAGCGCGGTGCGGGCGGCACCGATCAGGGCGGCCGCCGCGGGCTGCGGGCTGCGGGTGGACAGGCAGAACCCGGCCGAGACGGTGAGGTAGAGTTTGACGGAATCGAGCACCACGGGCTCTTCCATCGCCTCCTGGAGGCGTCCTGCAAGGGTCACGGCGGCTTCGAGTTCCAGGCGCCGCACCGGGTGCAGGCCGACGGCGAACAGCCCCTCGCCGAGATAGGCCACCGTGTCGGCTTCCCGCAGGGCGCTGCGCAGCCGTTCCCCGCATCGCCTGAGCGCGAGATCGCGGGCCGGCGCGCCGTGGCGGGCGGCAAGTTCGGCGAAGTCGTCGATCCGGAGCTGGACGCAGGCGGTGGTGGTGCCGCCGCGCGCGGCCACCGACATCGCGCGCTCCAGCTGGGCGGTGAACCCTTCCTCCAGCAGCAGCCCGGTGACGTGGTCGCGCGCCAGCCCCGCCTCGGGGGCCGATGCCTCGAAGCCGCCGACGGCCGCATAGAGCACCGGCAAGCCCAGCGCCACGGCGACCAGCGCGCCCTCGCCCCCAAGCCAGAACGCGCCCAGTGCGAGCGCGGGGATGAAAGCCAGGAGTTGCGGGCCCGAGAGGATCCGGCGCAGGGCAAGACGGGCGGAGGCGAGCGGAGCGAGCGTGCGGAACGACATGCGGCGGACCTTCGGGCAGCTTCGGCGGATTGTCCGCCACAGGCCACCCTAGGCCCCGCCTCTCAGCGCCGAGTTAACGCAGCCGCGGAATTTCCGGCGGATTTTCCTCGAAACCCTCGAGATCCCGGGTCAGCCCGGCGAAATCGAACAGTTTCGGGTCCAGCATGTGCGAGGGCCGGATGTTCATCAGCGCCCGGAACATCACCTGCCGGCGGCCGGGGCTGTTGCGCTCCCAGCCGTCGAGGATCTGCTTGACCTGCTGGCGTTGCAGCCCGTCCTGGGAGCCGCACAGGTCGCAGGGGATGATCGGGTACCCCATGTCGCGGGCGAATCGCTCGCAATCGGCCTCGGCCACATGGGCCAGCGGCCGGTAGACGAACAGGTCGCGCTCCTCGTTCACCAGCTTGGGCGGCATCGTGGCCAGCCGTCCGCCGTGAAACAGGTTCATGAAGAAGGTCTCCAGGATGTCGTCGCGGTGATGGCCCAGCACCACGGCCGAACACCCCTCCTCGCGCGCCACGCGATACAGGTGACCGCGGCGCAGGCGCGAACACAGCGCGCAATAGGTCCGGCCCGCGGGCACCTTGTCCACCACCACGGAATAGGTGTCCTGGTATTCGATCCGGTGCGGCACGCCCATCTTCTGCAGGAACTCGGGCAGCACGGTCGCCGGAAACCCGGGCTGGCCCTGGTCGAGATTGCAGGCCAGCAGGTCCACCGGCAGCAGCCCGCGCCATTTCAGCTCGTTCAGGATCGCCAGCAGGGTATAGCTGTCCTTGCCGCCCGACAGGCAGACCAGCCAGCGGGCGCCCGGCTCGACCATGCCGTATTGCTCCACCGCCTCGCGCACGTTCTGCACCAGCCGCTTGCGCAGCTTGCGGAACTCCGTGGTCTTCGGAGCGCCGTGGAAAAGCGGGTGGATGTCATCGCCATCGTCGAGCATGGGACCGGCTTAGGCCAGGGCGGGCGCGCGGGCAAGGGGGCGCAGGCCGCGAGGAGGGCAGCAAGGCGCGAAGAGCGCTCAGTCGGGCACGTTGTCGATGCCGCTGCCGCCCAGCGGGTGGCAGCGCAGGATCCGGCGGGTGGCCAGCCATGTGCCCTTGACGGCGCCGTGCTTCTCCAGCGCCTCCAGCGCGTAGACCGAGCAGGTCGGCTGGTAGCGGCAGCCATGCCCGACCCAGGGGCTGAAGATCAGCCGGTAGGCGCGCACCGGCAGGGCCATCACATGGGC
>Ga0208112_100461_pt1 | contig 35061 bp, 27 predicted proteins | sample HotLakConsoUCCLE_FD_184736 | JGI IMG/M metagenome (GOLD analysis project Ga0208112, IMG submission 184736) | Hypersaline microbial mat communities from Hot Lake, Washington, USA - Hot Lake Consortium UCC-LE (SPAdes) (version 2) ... | reverse complement strand
GGGACGTCTCGGAGTTCATGAAGACGCTCAAGCAGCGCTTTTCGGTCTGGTACAACCGGAGCCGTGGGCGCTACGGGACGCTCTGGTCGGAGCGGTTCAAGAGCGTGCTGGTGGAGGGCCGGGGCAACCCCTTGCAGACCATGGCGGCCTATATCGACCTGAACGGGGTGCGCGCGGGCCTGGCGAAGGACCCGAAGGACTACCGCTTCTGCGGCTACGCGGAGGCGGTGGCGGGGCGTGCCCGGGCCCGGGAGGGGCTCCGGCGTGTCTGGGCGGGCTACGGTGACGGGTCGTTCCGTCCGGTGGGGGCGGGGGAGGCGCTGGAGCGGCACCGGCGTCTGATCTTCGCGGCGGGCGCGGCCGACGAGTCGATCGACCGGGAGGCGGCCTTGAAGGTGCTGGAGCGGGAGGACGGGGCGCTGCCGAAGGCGGCTGCGCTGCGCTGCCGGGTGCGCTACTTCACGGACGGGGCGGTCCTCGGGACCCGGGAGTTCGTCGGGGGCTTCGCCGCGGACTGGTCGGCCGACCGCGGCCGCAAGCGCCCGCCCAAGCCCCGCGCGCTGAAGGGCGCCGACTGGGGCGACCTGGCCGTCGTCCGCGGGCTGCGCAGTAGGGTCTTCGGCTAAGAGCCGGGCCGCTGAAGCAGGGGTCTTGAAACGGAATGAAGGGACTTCCCGGAGGGGATCTGCCTTCAGAGGGCGTAGCCTTGTTTCGCTATGCAGATGACGAATTCGCCTTTTTGACTGCCTTGGACCACGCTTTCGCGTACCTCTCCGGATGGTCCGGAGCGGACCGTTTCGTGCAGTTTGGTCAGCTCGCGGCTTACGCTGATGCAGCGCTGCGTCCCGAACACTTCAACAAGGTCGTCGAGAAATTTCCCGATTCGGTGGCAGGATTCGTAGAGAACAATCGTAAAGGGAAAGTCGGCGTATTCCTCGAAGAAACGACGGCGGGCGGAGCGCTTGGGCGGGAGGAAGCCAGCGTAGAAGAAGCCGTCGCTGGGCAGGCCGGAAAGCGAAAGTGCGGCGACGACGGCGCTGACGCCCGGCGACGCGGTCACCGGCAGGCCCCGCCTCCGGCATTCCCGAACGAGGCGGAAGCCAGGATCGCTGATGGCCGGCGTGCCTGCATCTGAGACTAGGGCGAGTTGCTCGCCCCGCTCGATACGTTCGACGAGCGCCAGCGCCATCGGCTGCTCGTTTTCCTGGCGGTAGGAGAGCAAGGGAGAGGTTCGTTCGATCCCGAGCTTATTGAGCAGTTTGCCGGTGCTACGCGTATCCTCGCAGGCGATGGCGTGGGCGGTGCGCAGAACCTCGATAGCGCGGACTGTGGTATCCCCGAGGTTTCCGATCGGGACGGACACCAGCGTGAGGGAACCCATCGTGTCGGGAATGCTCATGAAACTTGAATCGACTTGGCGAAACGCAAAAAGCGCCGCTCGGAGGCGGCGCTTTCGAAAGATCCGGGTCAGCCCCCGAAGCCGGGCGCTCCCCGTTCCCAGTCGGCGGGACGACTCCAAGGCACGGATTGCTCGTCGGGGCTGCTGTCGAAGCATCCGCTGGTGGAAAGCGCGGCGAGGACGAGGAAGAGAGTCAGGAGCGGTCGGCGCATGGGTGGTAGGGAGAAATGGCGATCAGCGAACGATCTTGACCGAGTCGCCCACGGCCACGGCGCGGAGGTTGGCTCCCGGAAGGACGTTCGCGACAATGTATTCCGGCGTTACCTGAGCGACGCGGGCGGTGCCGACTGGGGTGAGTTCGTTGATCATCTTGAACTCATTGCCGACGGAAAGGTCCGCTCCCGGCTTTGCGTTGAACACAATCACCCCGCCTTCGCTGTTGATCGAAGCGACGCAGATTTCGGTTCCAAAGGAGATTCGGCCGGAGGCTTCAGCCGAACCTGCTTCGGCCGTGGCCTGATCGCCGGCGGTGTGCGCCTCGAGGCGCGATTCGGCCTCCGCCAATTCGTCCTCAAGGTCTTGGTTGGTTTCGCGCAGTTCATCGACTTGGCTCCTGAGGTCGGCCAGCTCCGCTTCGTTGCTCGCGCTGGCGATGCGTTGTTCCGCGTCGACAAGCTCGGAGCGGAGGCGGGTTGCGGTCGCTTCCAGCTCTTCGATTTGGGTTTTGGCGGAGCTGAGCTGTTGCTGGGTGCGGGTGACTTCCTGCTTGGCGGTGTACATTTCCGAGCGGACGCTATCCAGCTGTTCTTTGGTGTCGGCAAGATCGCTGCGCTCGGTCTTCAACTGGGATTCAAGAGAGGCGACGCGGTCGTTCGCCGTTTCCAATTCGCCGTTCAGCGACTGCACGGTGGCTTGCGCCTCCTGCAAGGAATCTTGCTTCTCCGCAAGTTTACCTCGGGTCATGAAAAACAGGACCACGGCAGCGATACCGAAGACAATTGCGACGATGCGAAGGATCAGGGATAGGGACTTCATATTTAAGAAGATTCAGGAGACCGCCTTGGCGATTAAGCGAGGAAAAATTCGGTTTCCGTGATGGGTGACTTTATATTTGAGGCGATACCGCGGTCATTCGCGGCGAGACGAAAGAGAAGTTTAAAAATCAATTCGGTTTGTTCATCAAGCTGTAACTTTGCCGCGAGCTGCGCGGCGGTCAAGCGCTCGCCGCCCTCGGCCCGCAATTGCTCGATCACCTTGCGCTCGAGGTCGAGGACGGAGGCGGCGGCCTTCTTCCCGGCCTCGACGCCTGGCTGGTGGTAGGCGTTGATATTGACGAGGCTGGCGTAAAAGCCGACGGCGCGTTCGAAAAGGGCGATCAATTGCCCGACGGTCTCAGGGTTGACTTCCGGGATGGTCAGGGTGACGGATTGCCGGCCGTTTTCATAGAGCGCATCGCGGGTGCCGAGATAAAAGCCCTGCAGGAAGTCTCCCGTGGTGCTGCCGGGCTCCACTTCGATCGATGGGCCTTCCCGGTCCTTCAGCACTTCGATGAAGGTGACGAAAAAGTTGTGCACCCCTTCGCGGAGTTGCTGGACGTAGGCGTGTTGGTCGGTGGACCCCTTGTTTCCGTAGACGGCGATGCCCTGGTTGACGCGGTTCCCCTCGAGGTCTGACTCTTTGCCGAGGGATTCCATGACCAGTTGTTGAAGGTACTTCGAAAAGAGCATGAGCCGGTCCTTGTAGGGAAGGACGACCATGTCCTTGGCGCCCTTGCCGTCGGTCGCGTGGTACCACATGAGCGCGAGCAGAGCGGCGGGATTGCGTGCGGTGACACTGGCCCGGGTCGCGATGTCCATGGCGGCGGCACCCCGGAGCAGGCCGTCGATGTCGATGCCCTGCAAGGCGGCGGGCAGCAGGCCGACGGCCGCCAGTTCGGAAGTGCGGCCGCCGACCCAGTCCCACATCGGCAGGCGGGTGATCCAGCCCTCGGACGCGGCGATTTTGTCGAGTTTCGAGCCCTCTCCGGTGACGGCGATGGCGTGCTTCGAGAAGTCGAGGCCGGCGGCCTTGTAGGCGGATTGGGCCTCGAGCATGCCGTTGCGGGTTTCGGGCGTGCCGCCCGATTTGGAGATGACAACGACGAGGGTGCGGTCGAGCCGGCCCTCGAGGGCCTCGAGGGTGCGGTCGATTCCGTCGGGATCGGTGTTGTCGAAAAAGAAGCTGCGGACCTTGTCCTTTTTGGGTCCGCCGAGCGCGTCGGCCACGAATTGGGGCCCGAGGGCGGATCCGCCGATGCCGATGACAAGCAGGTTTTCGAATTTACCGCCCGATCCGGAGATGGCGCCGCCGTGCACGTCGGCCGCGATTCTCCGGATGTCGGCGAGGCAGGCTTCGATCGCGTCGGTCAATGCCGCGTCCGGCGCCAGTTGGGGCGCCCGGAGCCAGTAGTGGCCGACCATCCGGCCCTCGTCGGGGTTGGCGATGGCGCCGGCCTCGAGTGCGCGCATGGCCTCGAAGGCGGCTTGGATCTTAGGCTCCATTCGTTCCAAGAAGGCCTCGTCGAAGTCGACGCGGCTGATATCAAGGCCGAACGCAAGTTCGGGAATGTAGTGGAAGTGCTGTTGGAACCTTTGCCAGGACATAATGCGGATGGTGGGGAACTTCGAGAAACGATAGCGGCGATTCGATCCGGAGAGTCGGGTCGGCGGAGCCGAAACGCTCGCCGCTCGACCGCGTTCCCCGGTTCGAGCTTGGGTGGGGGTTCAGAGGTTTTTATCCGTCACGGCGCCCTCCGAGGCGGTCGCGACGAGGGCGGCATATTTGCCGAGGACGCCCCGTTTCTCTCCGGGGCCCTTTGGCGTGAACGCCTTCATGCGACGCTCGAACTCGGCTTCCTCGATACAGAGGGAAATGCTGTTCTTGACGGCGTCGATTTCGATCTCGTCGCCGGTTTGGACGATCCCGATCGGGCCTCCGCAGGCGGCTTCCGGGCAGATATGCCCGACATCGAAACCGTGACTGCCGCCGGAGAACCGTCCGTCCGTAATGAGCGCGACGTCCTTGATGAGGCCGCGGCCGGCCACCGCGCTGGTGGGGGAAAGCATCTCCCGCATGCCGGGGCCGCCCACCGGGCCCTCGTTACGGATGACGACCACATCGCCCTTGACCACATCGCCGCGGAGGATGCCGACCAGCGCGCTCTCTTCGCCTTCATACACCTTTGCGGTGCCCTTGAAGTAGAGTCCTTCCTTGCCGGTGATCTTCCCGACCGCCCCGCCGGGGGCGAGGTTGCCGCGGAGGATGCGGAGGTGGGTCGAGTTCTTGATCGGGTCCTCCCAGGGGCGGATGATGTCCTGCTGGTCCGGATAGCTCGGGTAGGGCTTCTCATCCTTGAGCGACTCCGCCAGCGTTTCCCCGGTGACGGTGAGGCAGTCGCCGTGGATCAGGCCGCGGTCGAGCAGCAGCTTCATCATCGGGCGGATGCCGCCGATCCGGATGAGGTGGCTCATATTGTAGCGGCCGAAGGGCTTGAGGTCGGCGAGCAGGGGGACGCGTTCGCCGATTTCCTTGAAGTCGTCGATCGTCAATTCGACATCCGCGGAATAGGCGATCGCGAGCATGTGGAGGATCAGGTTGGTCGATCCGCCGAGCGCGAGGCAGGTGGTGATGGCATTTTCGAAGGCCTTCCGCGTCATGATATCGCGCGGCCGGATGCCCAGCTTGAGCATGTTGACGACGGCGGCGCCGGCCTGCTCGCAGTCCCGGCGCTTCGCTTCGCCGACGGCGATCTGGGCGCTGCTGCCGGGCAGGCTCATGCCCAAGGCCTCGATCGCGCTGGCCATGGTGTTGGCGGTGTACATCCCGCCGCAGGAGCCGGGCCCCGGGATAGCGTATTTTTCGACTTCTTTGAGCTCCTCGCCGGTGAGCTCGCCTTTGGCGTGCTTGCCGACGGCTTCGAAGACGGAGACGATGTCCATCGCGTTGCAGCCGCTTTCCTCGTCTTTCGGCAGAAAGCCGGGGAGGATGGTGCCGCCGTAGACGAAGACGGCCGGACGGTTCAGTCGCGCGATGGCGATCATGCAGCCCGGCATGTTTTTATCGCAGCCCCCGATGGCGACGAGCCCGTCGAAGCCCTCCGCGGCGACGGTCGTTTCGATCGAATCCGCAATCACATCCCTGGAGACGAGGCTGTAGCGCATCCCCTTGGTTCCCATTGAGATACCGTCCGAAACGGTAATCGTGCTGAAATTCACGGCCTTGCCGCCGGCGGCGTTGATGCCGGTGGTGGCATGGGTGGCGAGCTCGCCCAGGTGCATGTTGCAGGGCGTCAAGTCGCTCGGCGATCCGACCACGGCGACCTGCGGCTTGGCGAAATCGCCGTCCTCGAAACCGACGGCGCGGAGCATGGCGCGCGCGGGGGCGCGGTCGTCGCCGTCGACGACGACGGACGAATGGGGGCGTTGGATGGAATCGGCCATGGGAATCGTGGGTGGAGTTCCGCAAATTTGTTGCTGAAGCGGAAAACCGCAGGATTGAAAGGATCGGATGCGCGGGGACAACACCGTTTTTTGCTGTTCATCCCGTGGCGGATCGATTCTCTTAATCGTTTCCGTTCCGAATTTCCGTTCCCCGACGAAGTTCGGGGCTTTCGAAATCAGAACGGGTTCGTCTCCGGCCTCCCTTCCGGCTGGCGGGAGTTTTCCCGGGAGACCCGACCGCCTTTATCGCATCCATGGAATTCGATCTCAAAAAGACCCTCGAAGCCCTCCTGCTCTCCACCGCCGAGCCGATCGCGCTGAACGATCTGGTGAAGCTGTTCGCCCGCCACAACGAGATGCAGGCGGAGGAAGCGGCCGAGCGCGAAGCGAGTGTCGACGGGGCGGACGAGTCCGAGGCCCCCGCCGACGCGGGCGAGGCCGCCATCGGACTGGTCACCCAAGCGCAGGTGCGGGACGCGCTGTCCGACCTGATGGGTGAGGCCGAGACGGAGGACAGGACCTACCGCGTGGTGGAAGGGCCGAACGGGTTCCAACTGGTCACGGCTCCCCGCTTCGCCGAGTTCGTGCGCCTTCTCCGGGGCGAGCCGCGGCCGATGAAGCTCAGTCCCGCCGCCTTGGAAACCCTGTCGATCATTGCCTACCGGCAACCGGTGACCCGGGCCGAGATGGAGGCGATCCGCGGCGTGTCCGTCGACAGTGCCTTGAATAAACTGCTGGAGCTCGAACTGGTCCACGTGACCGGGCGGGCCGAATTGCCCGGCCGTCCGATCCAGTATGGGACGACGGACAAGTTCTTGGAGTTCACCGGGATCAAGGACCTCGATGCGCTCCCCGCCTCCGACGTGCTCAGCAACCACCAGATCGACGACTGGATGCGCCGGAGCGAGGAGCCGGAGGCGACGATTTCCGACGAGGATGTGGGGCTGCCGAAAGAGAGGAGGCCGGACGAGTTGCCGCTGGACGAGCAATTCGCCGAAGTCGACTGGGAGCCCGACACGGCGGGGGACGAAAGCGCGACGGGCGCCGAGCGCAACTGAACGCTTGCCGCCGCGAAAACCGCCGTTGACAGCGCCGCCCGCGCCGATGCTTTTAAAGCGCAAGGAATTTCCGCCGCCCGCCATGCCCGAGGACACCGATTTGAAATTGAAGCAGCACCGCGACGCGATCGACGGCATCGACCGGGAGGTCGTGCGGCTTTTAGGCGAGCGGGTGAAGCACGCCGGGGAGATCGGCCGGATCAAGCATGCCCGCGGCGCGGACTATTACGATCCGACCCGGGAAGCGCAGGTCATGCGGAAAATCCGCGAATTGAACGACGGCCCCCTGAGCGACGGGGCGTTGCGGGCGATTTACCGCGAGGTGATCTCCGCATCCATCGCGCTGGAGAAGCGGCTGGTGATCGCCTACCTCGGGCCGGAAGCGACTTTCACCCACCAGGCGGCCCTGCACAATTTCGGAGTCAGCCTCGACCACCGGGCGATGCCGACGATTCCGGACGTCTTCGCGGAGGTGGCGCGGGGGGGCGCGGACTACGGCGTGGTGCCGATCGAGAACTCGACGGAGGGGGCGGTGTTCCACTCGATGGACATGTTGGTCGAATCGGAACTACGGATCTGCGCGCAGGTTTATCTTCCGATCGAGCATTGCCTGATTTCCCGGTCTCCGCTTGAGGCGATCCGGGAGGTGCATTCCAAGGACCAGGCCCTCGGCCAATGCCGCGAGTGGTTGCGGCGTCATTTGCCGCAGGCGCAGTTGGTGGATGCGAACAGCACGGCGGGCGCGGTCGAGCTGGCCAAGCGGCGACCCGAGGTCGCGGCGGTGGCGGGCGCGCTGGCGGCCGAACTCTACGGTCTGCCGGTGGTGGAGCGGGGCATCCAGGACAAGTCCGACAACGTGACGCGTTTTCTCGTGATCGGAAAGACCCGGGCCAAGCCCCTCGGTGGCGGCCTGGACAAGACCAGCCTTGTGATTTCGCTGAAAGACGAGAGCGGTGCGCTCGAAGCGGCGCTACGGCCCTTCGCCTCCCGCGGGATCAATTTGAGCAAGATCGAGTCGCGCCCCAGCCGGAAGAAGGCTTGGGATTATTTTTTCTTCATCGACCTGATCGGCCACTACGAGGACGCCCCCGTGCGGGAGGCCATTGAGGAACTGGAGCGGCGCTGCTCCTTCGTCAAATGGCTCGGCAGTTACCCGAACACCAAGGATTGAGCCGACTCTAAAACCGATAGCCGAGGGAGAAGGCGACGGCCTGGCTGTCGAGGTCCCAGTCGCCGTTGAGCGTGCTGGCGCCGGGGGCGACTTCCAGATTGTTTCCCGAGACGGAACGCTCGCCGGCGAAGGCCTGCTGGTAGGTGATCTGCCAGCGGAAGCGATCGTGGCTGCGTCCGAGGCCGAGGGCGAAGAAATGGCGGTCCGAGTCCGGCACGATCGGCAGGAAATCGTCGTCCGGGACCGCGTTTTCCACGAAGGTGTAACCGCCGCTCAGGTACCAGCCGCCATCGAAGAAGCGGGTCACGCCCGCCTCCCAGATGAAGGCGGATTCCCAGTTCAGCTCGTAGCCGAGGCCTGGAATGGCGTCGAGCGAGAGGCGATCGACGCGGTCCCAGTTGGTCCAGTCGAGGTTGAACTCAAAGTCCCATTTTTCATTCGGACGGTAGGCGTAGCCGAAGACGATGGATTCGGGGAAGCTGAGTTCGGCCTTCGAATCCAGCGAGCCGGTCGCCCCTTGGGTCGCGGCGAGGATAGCCGGACCGGACACGGTCCCGTCGAGCGTAGTTTCGGTCTTGGCTTGGTAATTGAGCCCGAAGCCGTGCTGCTCGGTCGGTTGCCAGAGCACGGAGAGCGAGTAGCCGACCGCCTGGTCGGTGCCGTCGAACTCGAGGGCGGTGGCTTTGACGTCGACCTCGGCGTCGTCGTAGCTCAGGCCCGCGGCGACGGACAGCGTATCGGTGAGCTGCCAGGCCAGGACCGCGTGGTACTTGACGTAGGCGAGGCGGGCGTCGTAGGGCACGCGCGGATCCGCGGCGAAGGAGGCGTCCTCGGTCCAGTCGCTGCCCAGGGCGAACGGGGCATAGATCCCGAAACCAAGGGCGAGGGGGTAGTCCTTGAATTTGTGGGCGGCGAAAAAGGCGGGCACGACCTGAAAACCGTCGTCCATCTCGTCCGTTCCGGCTGCGATATCGCTTTCGAACTCGTAGCCGAGGGAGATGGAAAAGGCGCCGCCCCGGAGCTCCGAACCCTCCAGTTGGGTAAGCCCGGCCCCGTTGTAGAAGACGGCCGAGGCATTGTCGGCGGTGGCGGTGAAGGCGTTCCCGCGGGCGGTGGCGAAGGCGTCGATAAACGCGTTCCGGGTGGCGGCGGCCTCGGCGGCGGAGGCGGCGATCAGCCCGAGGAGACCGTAGGGCGCGATTCGTTTCAGGTTAAACATGCTTGATCGAGCTTATGTGCTCGGGGATTTCGAGTTCAAGGTCCCAGTTGCGTTCGGGCGAGCGGCGGTTGAGACGGAGGAAGCCGTGGTGCTCGCCGATCACTTTACTGGCGACGGACAAGCCGAGACCGACGCCAGTGTTCCGCGTGGTGTAGAAGGGCTCGGTCGCGCGGGCGATGATGTCCTCGTCGAAGCCCATGCCGTTGTCCCGGATACGGATGCGGAAGATGCCCTCGCTGCTTCGCCGGACTTCGACCTGGACGGCGGGGTCGTCCGGGCTGGCCTGGATCGCATTGAAAAACAGCTCCTCGAATGCGTAGGCGAGCGCCTCGATGTTTCCGTGAACCAGTCCCTCCGGGAAGTCCGCGTTGAATCCGATTTTCGCACCCGGGCTGCCGAGCTGGCGTTTCGCCTTCTTGAAGGCGGACTGGATCAGCTCGAGCAATTCGATATCGGCGTCGGCCCCGGAGGAGTGCTGGGCGAGGTAGAGCATCTGTTCGCTGAAGCGCTTGATCCGGGCGGTTTCCTTCAGGAGCGAGGACTTCAGCGACTTCTGGAACTTCGGGTCGTCGATGCGTTTGTCGATCAGCTGGGCGTGGGTGGAGAGCGGGACCAAGGAGTTGCGGATCTCGTGGGCGAAACGCTCCGCGATCAGGCCGATCAGCTCCTCGCGGGAGTTTTCGAGGGCGAGCTGCTTGGTGGCCTCGATTTTCGTGAAATCCTCCAGCAGCACCATGGTCGGCCGCGGCAGCAAGCTCAGTTCGCCTTTGGGCATGAACGGGAGGAGGGTGGTCCGGAAGATCTCCGCTTCGTTCCGGCCGCTAAGGAAAAACGGCTCGCCGGTTTCGCCCTTCTCCACCGCGCGGTGAACGGCGCCGGCGAGCTTCGAGGGCAGCTCGGCGAACTCGATCGGGCGGTTGCCGGCGGGGTCCGCGCGCAGAAACTTGCGGGCCGCTTCGTTGGCGTAGAGCACCGCCAGACTTTCGTCGATGACGATGGCGCCGCTCAGGATGGAGCCCAGCACGCTCTCGATCAGTTGACCGTGGTTGGAAAGCTCGAGGTGGAGGCGGCTGTTGCGGATGGCCAGCCCCAGTTCTTCCATCAACAGGTAAAGAAGCTGGAGTTCATCCTCGGTGTAGCTGCGGCCGGTGACAGGCCCGTTGAGGACGGCGACGCCGATCATGCGCTCGCGGTCGTTGACCGGGACGGCCAGGTGGCAGCCGAGGATGGCGAACTCCTTCCGAATGCCGGGATCGCGGTCCGCTTCCGGCCCGGAAGCGTTGAGGACTTGGGGATAGTCGCCCAGTCGGCGCCCGATGCCGATGTCGCGGCTGAGCTCGAAGCATTCGATCAGGTCGGAGGGAATCCCGAGCGAGGCGATGCACTCCAGCCGCCGCGAGCCCGGTCCGCGGGCGAAGGGGCGCTTCGTGCTGCTTTCGATGAAGATGCCGATGCGGCTGAAGCTGATGTGCTCCCGCAATTTGAGGATGAAGTGCTGTGTGAAGGCCTTGTAATCGAGACTGAACCCGAGCACGTTGGAAAAGTCGCGAAGCACATGCAGCGGGGAGAGCGCGTTGAGCGCCGGAGCCGACCCCGAGCTTCCCCCGGGGGGGAGCGGCGGCACAGGCGGGACGACTTCGTCGGGCGCGTCGCGCCGACGGGGCATCACCCGCCTCAGGCTGCGCTCCGAGAAGGGCTCGGCAAGGTAGAGATCGGCCCCCGCTTCGAAGACGGCGCGCTCCACTTCGGGGGAAAAGCGCTCCGCAATAACGAGGATGAAGAGCTGCTCGTGGCGCCGCAGGCGGGCGATCTGCTCGGCGGGACGTTCGTCGGCCCCGCGGGTGTAAACGATGACTGCGTCGAAAACCTCCCGCCCAAGCGCGGTCTCGGCTTCTTCGGGCGCGTGGCGGGTCACGACCCTGATATCCGGTGCCGCCGCGGTTTCCCGGAGACTTTCCGGGATCTGATTGCCGCGGGAAATGAGAAGTAGATGCGTCACGACGGGATAGCTCCAGTTAGCTGAAATATGAAGGCTTATTCAAGGCTGTATTTGTGATCTACCTACGAATCCGATTTCCCCGCGGCTCAACTAGGGATTGCCAAACGCGTTAAATTCCCCACTTAAGCTCGGTCGATGTTGTCGAAAAGTGGGGCTCCCGGAGTATTTGCAATACGCAGTCGGCGCGTATCGTTCCAAGGCCCGTCGGGCTTGCAGATCGTGGGTTTCGTCGACGAGGCGGCCGAGGCTTCTTGGAACGAACGGGTGCTGCTGCTCGCGCCCCGCTACGGGGAAACCAAGAAGAACAATCTGCAGCTCGCCTACACCTTCGCGGCCAACGGCTTCAAGGTGTTGCGTTTCGACCAGACCAACCACATCGGGGAGAGTGACGGAAAGATGACGGACTTCACCCTCTCGGGGGCGGCGGCGGACATTTCCGCGGCGGTGGACTTCATCGACCAGCAATTCGAGCCCGCCCAGATCGCCTTGGTCGCTTTGAGCCTATCCTGCCGCTGCGGCTTTCGCGCCTGCGCGCGGGACGAGCGAATCTCCCGCTTTGCGAGTCTGGTCGGCATGGTGGACATGGACCGCACTCTCAAGGCGATCTACAAGCGCGATTTTTTCGGGGAGCTCTCGGCGGGCGCCGAATGGCGGATGGTGGACATCCTCGGCTTCGAGATCGACGGGAAGCACTTTCACGACGACCTCGTGGCGGAGAATTTGAAGACGCTCGACGGCACGCTGGCCGATGCCGAAAAGGTGAAGATCCCGGTGCTCCATCTTTATGCCGCGAACGACCGCTGGGTGGATCCCGCCGACGTGGAAAAAGTGATCGGCCGCTGCGCGCAGGGCCGCTTGGCACTGCTTCCCGACGTCGGGCATGAAATCAACGAGAACAAGCGCGCGCTGGAATCGGCCGTCGATCAAGTGCTCCGTTTTTGCCTGGAGGGGCTGCCCCAGCCGGAGGGCGCCGCCTTCCGTCAACCGGATCCCCAAGAGCTGATGGCGCAGAACCGCCGGGAGCGCAAACGGATGCAGAGCGTGTTGCAGTTCACCGGATCCGAGGACGGCTTCTGGTCCGACTACCTCGGCAAGTTCGGGATCATCGAAGAAGCCCACTACTACATCGAGTACTTCAACCGTCTGTCGGACGACCTTGGCCTCCTGCGTCCCCGCGACGTGCTGTTGGACGCCGGCTGCGGGAACGGTTTTTTCGGTATCATTCTTCTGCGGAAGATGCTCCTCGCGGCGAAGGTGGACGGAGCGTTGCCCGGTCCGCTCCACTACCACGGAGTCGATCTCACGCCCGAGGGCCTGAACCGTTCCTACTCCCGCCACACCAAAGAGTTGATCGAGCTTCACCGCGAGGTGATGACGGAGGCGGCGGGCGCGACTTTCTCCTACAACCGCGTCAACCTCGACACCCGCGCCGACGCCCAAGGCCGGATCCTTTCGCTCGGCGAGGGGAGCATCGACAAGGTCTGCTGCAGCCTCGTCGTCTCCTATCTCAAAGAACCGCTCTCCCTTTTTACGGAAATCCGCCGCGTGCTCAAGCCAGGCGGGGTCGCGGTCATCTCCAGCATGAAGCCGGGCTGCGACATGACGGTGCTCTACCACGACTACCTGTCCGTCGACACGCCGACCGATGAGTCGAACCAAGACGCCACCAAGCTGCTCAGCGCGGCGGGGCGGATCAAGATGAAGAAGGACCTCGGCATCTACAATTTCTTCACCGGGGAGGAACTCGAACGCCTGGCTTTCGATGCGGGCTTCACGAACATCCGGAGCTCGCGTTCGTTCGGCAATCAGGCCAACGTGGTTCGCGTCGTGAAGTGAATACCTACCTCTCCATATCGTCGCTGCTCAACTTCCTGGCCTCCCTTTTTCTAATGGCCATCCTCTACCTCGGGCGCGGGGGCAGCGTGATCCGGCGGCGATTCTTTTATTTTCTGCTTACCCTGGTCGGATGGTCGGGGTCCTATTTCCTCTGGCGTGTTTCTTCCGCCGAGGCCTACGCGCTGTTGTTTTGCCAATGGCTGACGATATTCTCGATCTTCATTCCGGCGACTTTGTTTCACTTCAGCTTGGCGATGTCCGGAATCTCGATGCCCTGGATGCTGCGGGTCGGTTACCTTTCGGCGCTGATTCTCGCCCTGCTCGTACCCTTCGGCCTCGTCATCAGCGGGGTCAGTGCGAAAGCCGGACACCAGTACTGGCCCGATGCCGGCCTGCTCGCCCCCGCCTACATCGCGTTCTTCATGCTCTACGCAGGGCTCAGCCTGGCCGTTCTGGTGACCGGCAAGCGGCTGCACGTCGGCCGCCGGGCCTCGGATCACCTGTTTGTCATCTTCACGCTGTTCGTCGGCTTCGCCGGAGGCGCCACGAATTTTCCGCTGTGGTATGACCTGCCCCTTCAGCCTTTCGGGAACATCCTCGTCAGCGTTTACCTCCTGATGATGGGTTACGGGCTGCTGCACCGGCGGATTACCGGCCTGAGGGCCGATTATTTCAAAGCGTTCGCCGGCTTGATCCTGAGCGCTTCCGCCGCGCTCTTCTACATCCTGCTGTTCACGCTCTACCGCGCATTGATCGACCGGCCGATCGACGACCGCGCGCTGGCCAAGCTGGTCATCCTCGCCCTGCTCGTCAGCGCCTTGGTCTTCTGGGGCGTGCCGCGGCTGAAGACCCGGACGGAGCGGATCCTCGACGGCGTGTTTCGAAAGGAAAGGATCAGCGGCTTGAACGAGCTTCACGGCTTGCCGACCCGCCTATCCGATCTGGTGGAGGAGGACGCGGTCCTAGCCGAGGCGGGCGAGGCGATCGCCGCCCATTCGGGGGCCAGCGGAGTCGCCATTCTCACCTTGCAGAGCTTCGCCCGTCATTACACCTGCCGGTTCGGGAGCGGCCGCTACGAAGCGCTGACGGAGACCCTGCGCCTGCCGGCGGCGAGCCCGCTGGTCGAGCGCTTGCGCTACCGGGTCGAATGCATCGTGTTCGACCAGATCTACGGGGAGCTGGGCGACCCTTTCTACCAAGCCTTGGTCGGACTGAAGCGGGAGCATGGCGTCTCGCTGATCGTGCCGATTTTTGCGAATCACGATATCTACGGGATGATTCTGCTCGGCGACAGCCAAAGTAGCGGCAGCTGGAGCGAGGAGCAGGTCGCCGTCCTCTTCAATATCGGCTCGCAGATCGGGCTGGGCATGCGCGCCCGGGATTTCGAGCGACGCAGCGGCGAGGTGGATAAGCTCGTGGCGCTCGGCACCATGGCGGCGGGCCTCGCGCACGAGATCCGCAATCCGCTCGTCAGCGTGCAAACCTTGGTAAGTCTGATGGACAAGGGGCGCTCGGTCGATTCCTTGAAGCCCGAATTCCGGAAGGTGTTGGTCCGCGACGTCCAGCGGATCGAGAGTATCGTCGATGGAGTCGCGCTTTATTCGAACAACCACAAGGCCAAACGAATCCCGATCGATGTGCTGGCCGTGTTGCGGGAGAGTATCGAGATCAACGCCGAGTCCGCCGGACGCGCCGACGTGCGGATCGTCCTCGAAACCGGCGGCTTGGAGGAAGTCGTCGTGCTGGCGGATTTCGACCAGCTGGTGCAGGTGTTTCACAACCTGATTGAGAACGCGGTTCAGGCATTGGTCGGAACTCCCGACCCCTTTGTCCAGATCGGCGCGGTGGTCCGGGCGGATGGGCCGGAGTCCCGGCGGGGCTGGGTCGAGATCTCGGTGCTGGACAACGGGCCGGGAATCCCCGAGTCGATCCAAGGAAGGATTTTCGACCCCTTCATCACTTCGAAAGACACCGGCAGCCGCGAAAGCCGCAATGGCATGGGGCTGGGGCTGGCGATTTCCAAACGAATCATTGAAACCCACGAAGGAGTCATCACTGTCGATAACGATTCCGGGCCCGGTGCCTGCTTCATCGTATCCTTAAAGTTGGCCAATCGCAGATAAGCTCGAGATGAAAAACGGCTCCACAGGCGAGGGCTCTCCGCCGGTTCAGTTCGAAGCCGAAGCGGATATGGGCGCTGAGACCTACCTGAGAAATTTCGCCACGGCGCTCGAGCGCTTCGAAGAGTTCGACGGCTTTATCGGAGCCCTACGGGAGGCCGTCGCGAAGGACAGCCGTCTGATTGGCTCGGCTTGGATCGGGGACCCGGGCGCGGGCATTTCCGAGCCGCCGGATTTCGGCTCGATCGCGGAGCGGCACGCGGTCGTGGCGATCACGGCCGGGGCCGGCCCTATCGGCCACCTCGAGTACCAGGGGCGTAAGGACGGCCGCCCTTTCGGCGCGGAGGATCTCCACCTCATGGGGGCGCTTTCCGACCTGATCTCGGTCCTCGTCTTGAAGGCCGACATCCACCGCCGCAGCCGACGGTCCGCGGACGTGCTCGAATATTTGGTCGGGCAGTTGCCGCTGGGGGTGGTCTGTTTCGATTCGCACGGGGGCTTGATCGTGAAGAACAAGCGCGCCCTCCTGCTCCTCGGCGAGCCGGGGGAAGGCCTCCTGCGGGAGCAGCTGGCGGCGTTCCCGAGCGGGGGCGACGGTCGGTTCCACATGCATTTCGAGGTCGAGGGGCGTTTCCTCTACACCGAAGGACGGCGTCTTTCCGTCAACGGGACCACGGAGGTCTCCGCCTTTGTGCTCTATGACATGACGCCGTCGCGGGAGAAGCTTCAGCTCGGGCTGGAGCGCGAGATTTTTCTGAGCGAGTCCCGCCGTTCCCGACTCGTGGCGGTGCTGGTCCGGAACCGCGGGCGGGCCGGGCTCGCATTCCGGACCCTGCGCGACCGGGCGGAGGCGCTCGGGCTCGAGGCGCGGGAGGTGCAGGCCGTCGACGCCGAGAGCGGCCTCGTCCTGTTCCGAGGGGGGACGGTCCGAGCGGTGCGCGAGTTGTTGCGCGCCGGGCTGGACCGCGCATTTCTGGAGGCCTCCCAGATCGCAATCGCACGGCCCGAGCCGGACGCCGCCGCCGAGGAGGTGGGCGAGGCGCTCCTTCGGCGGCTCGAATCCGGCTTGGCACGGGGCTTCGATGCCTTCATGCCCGTCGTCGGAGTGCTCGACCCCTATCCTGAAATCGCAAAGTCCATCCACCTCTTGGCGGGCGCCGTCTGCCGCTTGGTTACGATCGGCGACGCCCGCGCGCTCGAAGCATCGATCGCCCGCGACGAGCTCGACGGACTGATCATCGACCTTGACTCGATTTCAGCGCCGCAGCTGCGGCGCTTGACCGATGAGACCTCCTCGCTGCGCCGGGTCTTCATGAGCTACCGGCAGCCGGGCATGGCGCGGCTCGAAGGGCTTCTGCCGCCTCAAGCCAAGGTGCTGCAGAAGCCCTTCGACGCGGAGGCGGTGGAGCGCACCCTCTCCGAGACCTTCAAATATGCTTGAGCGTATTGGAAAGGAAGACAGGTTTGGGTTTATCCCCGGAACGAACCTCCCCAAACTTTCTACCGTGAGCGAACGACCGTACTCGAAACGAATGCTCATCGTCGACGATGAGGAAGGGCCGCGCCAGTCGCTGAGCATGATTTTCAGCGACGAATTCGACGTTTCCCTGGCGTCCTCCGGGGAGGAGGCGGTCGAACTCTCCGCCGAGCATCCCTTCGCCATCGTGATCACCGATATCCGGATGAAGGGCATGAGCGGCATCGACGTGCTGCGCGAAGTTAAAAAGCTCGACAAGCACACCGAGGTGATCGTTTTGACCGCCTTTGAAACGCTGGAGACGGCGCGGCAGGCGATCACCCTGGGTGCCTCGGAATACCTGCGGAAGCCCTTCGATCTGGATCACATGCAGGAAGTGGTCGGGCGCTGTTACGAGAACTTCCTCTTTCAGACCCGGCAGGAAGAGGTCATCCGGAAAGATCTCAATGCGGCCAAGACCAATTTCCTCGAGATCGTCAGCCACGAGCTGAACACTCCGATGAACGGGATCATCGGCTTCATCGAGCTATTGCAGGATACGCCGCTGGATAACGACCAGCGCGAGTTCGTGAACACCATTCGCGAGTGCAGTTTGAAGTATTTCGAGCATGTGCAGGACATTCTGACCTACGCGAAGCTGACCATGAGCGACGCCTTGCCGATCGAAAGCTGCTTCAATCCCGCCACCTTGGTCCTGAAGATCCTCTCCGATGCGGAGGTGCCGGAGGGCATCGAGCTCAGTTCCGACCTTCCGGAAGATTTGCCCGAGCAGGTTTTCGGCGCCGTGAACGAGCTCCGTATCCTCCTGAGGAAGCTCCTGTTGAACGCCTTGAAGTTTACCCAGGAAGGGAGCGTCCATTTCAGCATGAGCCACCAGTACCTCTCCCGGGAGGAGGTGGAGCTGGCGCGTCGAAAATGCGATACCGGACCGGGCATCCCCGAAAACCTACTGTCCGAGGGCCGCATTTTCGACGCTTTCACGCAGGGCGACAGTTCGCTCAAGAGGAACCACGGCGGTCTCGGCCTCGGGCTCTCCTTGTGCAAGAGCATTTCCGCCGCGCTCGGCGGCGAGATCGAGGTGGAAAGCAAGACGGGCGAAGGCAGCCGCTTTACCTTCCGGGTGAGGCTCGGGCTCGGCGACAGCTGACCGCCTCCCCCGCCTCGCCGGGGAGGATTCTCGACCACACCGGTGGCAATGTCCGGGCCCGGCGCAGCGCTTTTTCCAGTGGCGAAGTTTGAAATTGTCAAATCGCCCGCGCGTCGCCAATCTCCACCGCTTTTTGACAAATTCGCATCACCAGCGGATCGTTGAATTTATGCAAATCACCCTCCTCAAATCCAAGCTTCTCCGTGCGGAAGTGACCGACCGTGCGCTCCACTACGAGGGCAGCCTCGCGATCGACGCGGAGCTGATGGAGCAGGTCGGGCTGATCCGCTACGAAAAGATCCTGGTGGCCAATATCGCCAACGGCGCGCGCTTCGAGACCTACGCGATCGAGGCGCCGCGCGGCTCCCGCACCATTTCGCTGAACGGTGCGGCCGCCCATAAAGGAGAGCTCGGGGACTTGCTCGTGATCATGTCTTTCGCCCAGTTCGATGCCGACGAAGCAGGCGCTTGGAAGCCCAAGATACTCGTCCTGTCCGACCACAACGAGCGCGTGGTGCGTGCGGACAACGTCCGCGTGGCGGAAGACGCCTTGGCCTGAGCGGGCCGCCGCTTCGGCCATCCTGCCCGCCTTCGGTTTGGAACCGGGGGCGCTAAGCGCCCGAGGAAGCTTCAGCCTTGGGCGGGCGGGTCGGGGCTCCGGCTTTCGCTCCGTATCCAGTCGATCAACCCCGCCAGCGAGTCCGCCTCCCGGAGCCGCCCGTCCTGCCGGATTTTCCAGCTCACCGCCGCTCCCGTTTTCTCGATACGAACGGAAAAGGCCGCATCCGCCTCGTCCCCGCTCAGGCCGAAGCCCAGCCGCTGGAGGGCGCGCGCCGTCCAGATCCGCTCCAATCCCTCGCCTTCGAGTCGAACCTTGAGGCAGGGCGTCGGGTGGGCGCGGAAGGAGCCTTCCTGCGGGTCCCAGTCGAGGTTCTCGCTGGCGAAGACCCGGTCGAAGCTTCCGTCCAGCACGAGGGCCTCCGGGTAGCCGCGCCGAATCCCGCCCTCGTGGTCCAGCATCCAGAAGCGGTCGGCGAAACGGAGCGCGAGCTCAAGGTCGTGGGTGGAGAGCAGAAGGGCGATGCCCTCGCGGTGCGCCAGATTCCGCAGGGTGGACATCAGCTCCACGCGTCGGGGTAAATCGAGGAAGGCCGTCGGTTCGTCGAGGAGGACGACTCGTGCCTCTTGGGCCAGGGCCCGGGCGATCGCGGCCTTCTGCCGCTCCCCGTCGCTGAGTTCGTGCACCAGACGGCGGCGCAGTGGCTCGGCCCCTGCGGCGGCGATCGCGCGGTCGATCTGCCGGCGGTCCTCCGCGTCAAGGCCGCCCAGCCAGCCCGAATAGGGATGGCGGCCCAGCGCCACGAGGGCCTCCACGTCCATCATGCCGACGGCAATGGTTTCGGTCAGCACCACGCTGAGCCGCCGCGCTCGCAGGCGGGGACTCAGGCTCTTGAAGTCCTCGCCCTCCAGCCTCAAAGATCCGGCGAGCGGCGGCTGCATGCCCGCCAAGGTGCGGATGAGGGTGGACTTGCCCGCGCCGTTCGGACCGAGCAGGCAGACGAACTCCCCGCGGTGGAGCGCCAAGTCCAGATTGCGGGCGAGAACGCGGTCGGTGCCGGAGCCGGGATAGCCGATGGCGAGGCCGCGGGCTTCCAAATGTGGGTGAGCTTCCATCAAAAGAGCGGCTTGAGCTTTCGCCGCCGGACGAGGGCGGCCACGATCACCGGCGCGCCGATCAGCGCGGTGATCGCGTTCAGCGGCAGGCTCGTGTCGAGTCCCGGGCCCCGGGCGAGGAAATCGGCGAAGAGCGAAAGCAGCGCGCCGACGAGGATCGACGCGGGCACGAGGAGGCGGTGGGCGGCCGTGTGGAAGAGTTGGCGGCAAAGGTGCGGCGCGGCCACGCCTAGGAAGCCGATCGGCCCGCAAAAGCCCGTCACCGTGCCGGCGAGGACGGATGCGGCGAGGAGCACGGCGAGGCGGGCCGGGCGAACGCGGGTGCCGAGGCTTTGGGCGTAGTGTTCGCCCAGCAGGAGCGCGTCGAGTGGCTTGGCCAAGGCGAGCCCGGCGCCGAGGCCGAGCAAAATGGCCGGCGCGAAGACGCGCATCTGCGGCCAGCCGACGTTGCCGTAGTCGCCGAACGACCAATTGACGAAGGCCTGGAGGCGTTCCGCCATGCTGAAAAACATGAGCACGCTGACGAGCGCGCCGACGGTGTAACTGATCATCAGCCCGATGATCAGGACCGACATCGCGTCCACCTTGCGGGAGAGCAAGAGGACGCAGAAAAGGGTGGCGGCGGCTCCGCCCGTCGATGCCAGAATCAGCAGCAGTTGTCCGGAAACGCCGAGGCCCCCGGCGATGGAAATACCGGCGGGCGCAAGCAAGAGCAGCACCAGCGCGACACCGAGGCTCGCGCCGGAGTTGACGCCGAGGACGAAGGGGTCGGCCAGCGGGTTGCGGAACACGGTCTGCATGAGCAGGCCCGCCGCCGCCAAAGCGCCGCCCGCGAAGAGCGCGGTCAGGATGCGTGGTATCCGGTATTCCACTACGATGATGCGGATGGCCGGGTCGACGGTCTCGTGCCCGAGGAGGGTGCCGGCGACCGTCCGCGGGCCGATCGGCGTCGAGCCCGCGCACAGCGACAAAAGCGCCAGTGCGAACAGGAGCAGGACGATTCCCCCGAAGAGGAGGGAATGCCGGCGTCGGCGGATGGGCGGCGGGTTGGCCATGGTCGCGGGTCGAATGCTCAGTCGAGTTCCTCGTAAAAGACGAACTCGTGGTTCGGGAGGAGGCCGGGGTGGAGGATGCGGATCAGGTCGGCGAGCACTTGGTCGGGCCGGACCACGCCGCTTTCCCAGATGGGATTGCCTCCTTGCGGAGTCACTTGGCGGGTGCGGTTGTAAACCTGCCGCTCTCGGACGGCGTGGAAGTGGACGAAGCGCGGGTCGTTGCCGAGCAGGCTCTCGAGGCTGCGGTATTGGCCGGGGTGGATCCAGAAATCCGCATCGGACGCGCGCAGAAAGACGCGTTCGGTGTCGAGCGGCAGGCTGCCGGCCGTCTCCAGGTCGGCCCAAAGGTAGTCGCCGCCCGCGTCGGCGATGGCGGCGGCGGTGTAGCTCCGTCCGCCGGGCATATGCCAGGTTCCCGAGTAAGGCGCGCCGGCGAAAACCGTCGGCCGGCGGGAGACCGACTCGGTGCGGGCGCGGAGCGCTTCGTAGCGGTCGGCGACCTCTTCGAAAATAGCCGAGGCCTCCGCCTCCCGGCCGAAAAGCGCCCCGTGGACCTTGATCCACTCGGTCCGGGCGAGGGGGTGGCGCTCCATGTAATCCGCGCTCACCACGACGGGGAGTCCGGTCCGGGCGAGCTGGGCGGGAACGTCGAAAGCGGGGTCGCCGGTCACGCTGGTGAGGATCAGGTCGGGCTGGAGCAAAAGCACCCGCTCGACATCGAGGCGCGCCCCGCTCCCGACGGCGGCGAGGTTCCCCTTGGTCAGGCGCGAGCGGACCTCGGGCGAGCTGATGTAGTCGGGCGTCGCCGCGCCCACCAACCGGTCGAGCGCGTCGAGCGCTTCCATGTGGCCGAGGTAGACCGTCTCCATCGCAACGACCCGACGGACCGGAACGCGGATCACTTGAAGATCCGGGGGCAGATCGGGGACCGGACCTTGCCGTGGAACGAGGGCGTAGCGGCGGACCGCATCCGACTCTCGGGAGGCGTTGCGAACCGTCAGCTCGGTATGGCTGTCGTGCCGGACCAGCTCGAAGTTCCGCGCGTAGGCCAGCGGCAAGGGGCCGGGCGCGGCGCCGAGCGTGGCCAGGCCGAGCGCGACGAAGAGAAGCAAAATACCGGGAGCTGGGTGCATGATCGTAAGCGAAAGGTAGAAGGTGTAGGCCAAAGGCCCGCACTCTCCAAGCCTCGTGTGAAAACAAGTAGTGCTTGCTGTCCGCCCGAGTTTTCCCTGCCTTGGGGGCGAACCCGTTCCGTGTTATGCGCGCCTTGATCCTGATCGGCACCGACCTGCTTCTGCTTTTCGTGGTGCTCCCCTTGGTGCTGTTCGCGCGCCTGGAGATCGACCGCCTGCGGGCAGAGCTGGCCGCCGCCGAACGCGTGCCGCGGGCCGAGTCGCGCGAGGCCGCCGCCCCGCCGCCCCCGTCCGCCCCTCTCCCGGCCGACCGGGGCCGAAGCATTCTCATCCCCGGGGTCCCCGCTTCCGGGCCGGTCCTAGAGCCGGCCGTCGCCGCCCCCGCGGAAGATCCCTTTGTGGCGGAGGCGCGCCGCCGCGCGCAGGAAGATCCGGAGGCGGCCATGCTCTGGGTGCAATCGCAGGCGGAAGGCCAGCAACGGCTGCGCGCGATGCTCCAAGTGGTGGCGGTCTGGGCGGCGGCGGATTCCGAAGACGCCCTGCTTTGGCTCGAATCCAACGCCCAGGGCCTGGCGCGGATGGAGGCCCTCTACAGCGGGATGGAGCTCTGGGGGAAGGAGGACCCGATTTCCGCCGCCCAGTGGATCGAGGGCATGGCCAGCGACGGAAGCAAGGAGACTGCGGTGAAGGCGCTGGTCACGAACTGGGTGCGGGATTATCCGGAAGAAGCCGCCCTCTGGGTCGCGGAAATGCCGGACGGACCGGTGCGGGACGAGGCGGCTTCCGCGATGGTGCGTTCCTGGGCGGAGGACGATCCCGTGGCCGCCTCGGTCTGGGCGATACGGGAGGCGGAGTCGACCGGCAACCGGCAACCGCTTTCCGCCGCGGTCGAGCAGTTCGCGAAGCTGCGCCCGGGGGAGGCCGAGCGCTTTGTCCGCGAGCTTTACTCGGCCAACTCGGCGCGCGAGCCGGTGGAGACCTTCATCCGGAGCCTGGCGGAGGAAGACCCCCTCCGCGCCGCCCGTTGGCTCGGCGACTTGTCGGCGGACGACCCGCTGGCTGCTCCGGAGAACGCCCGGGTGTTGCTCAAAGAATGGAGCCGCACCGACTCGGTGAGCGCGTCGGCTTGGATTGCGGAAAAAGCGCCCGGCCCGGAGCGGGATGCCGCGATTGTAGGCTTCGCCGAAAGCATGACCGCGTACGAACCGGCCGCGGCGGCCGCGTGGACGAACGCGATTTCAGACCCCGTGCTGCGGGTCGAGAAGCTGGGGGCGACGGTCGAGGCTTGGGCGGCGCGGACGCCGGACGCGGCGCTCGAATGGCTCGGGACCGCCGAGCTGGAGCCGGCCCTGCGGGAGCACCTGGCGGACCTGATCGGCGCGGACTGATCCGCTCACGACTCCTCCAGCAGGACGGTCTCGATCGGAGCGCCGGAGATGCGGGCCATCAGGTCGGCCGAAAGCTTCTGGTTGCAGCTCAGCGCCGTGACTACCCGGGCATGGGCGCAGGCGCAGATCGTGTAGCTGCGCCCGGAGGAGAGGTTGCGCTGGTTGAGGGCGCAGACGACGGCTGGAATGCTGGGATTGAAGGCGGCGGACTCGGCCGCGCGGCCCACGTAGAAGTGGCCGTTGTCGCCCTCGATGACGAAGCCCTCGGCGCCCCGGGTGTAGGGGGTGTGGCTCTTCTGGGCCGCATTCAGCGCCCGCTGACCGAGGCTCGTTTCGATCTCGCGCACGCTCTCCAAGTCGACCGGACGGCCGTCGAGCAGGCCTCCGGGCCTCGCTTTGAGCGCCTCACCGAAGGCGGCGGGCAGCAGCTCCGCCAGCGGCGTGGTTCGTCCCCCGGTCGTGATGCGGAGCTGCGGCGCCCCGGTCAATTCGCAAAGAAACTGGCGGCAATGTCCGCAGGGCAGCTCGGAGACCACGATCTCCCGAAGCTCTTGCTCGCCGTGTATCCAAGCATTTACTACGGCGGATTGCTCCGCGTGTAAGGTCGTGCCGAGCGGCGCGCCCGCGAACTCGAGGTTGGCGCCGAGGTAAAGACGGCCCGACGCGGCGACCGCGACCGCGCCGACCGAAAACCCCGAGACCGGTGCAAGGGAGAAGGCCTTGGCAAGCGGCAGCAGCTCGAGGGCTAGTTCGTCGGGCCGACCGGGCAAGTCGCGGACCTCCCCGCTAAAATCCCCGTCGGACAGCTGCCGGCGCAGTTCCTCAAGGATCGACGGATCTACGGCAGAGAGGGCGGAAAGGAGTTCGACCGGAGGGACCTGGAGCATGGCATGCGTTATCTGATCAGCCGCAGCGCGAAAGGGTAGCGGTAGGATTCGCCCTCGCCGGTCTTGATCGAGGCGATGATGACCAGAACCACGGCCGCAACCATCAGGCCCACGATCAGGAACATTAGCGCCGGAACCAGAATGAGCCCGAGGAAGGGAATCAGCACCATGGGAAAAATCAGCAAGGCCATGGCGGCCATCGCGATCGTCACTGAAATCTGGAAATTCAGCGATTCTTTGCCGCATTCGTCCACGAAGGGATCTTCGTCGCGCTTGACGAGCCAGAGGACGAGCGGGCCGAGAATGTTGCCGAAAGGGACGCCGACCAGCGCGACCAAGCTGAGCAGGTGGCAGAGCATGGCGAGGGTGCGGGGGTTCCCGGCGGCCGGGCTTACTGCGGTCTCCACAGGGGGGGAGGCGGTGTCGCTTGCTTCGGACTTCGGTCTTTCCATGCCAGAGGTTGATAGACTTAAATGCCTGTCAGGCAAACGGAAAGCGAGGGAGGGGAAAGTTTGACATCTCGCTTGCCAGTGGGATGGGCGGGCCTTTGCTTTCGCCCATGCCGAATTTTCTCGATTTCGACTCCGCCCGCGCGATCGCCGACGCCTACGGCACCCCGGCCTATGTGTACGACGAGGCGAGCCTGCGGGCCAATGCGGAGGCGGTGCTCGCCTTTCCGAACGCCTTCGGCCTGACCGCCCGCTACGCCATGAAGGCCTGTCCGAATGCGGCCATCCTCAAGATTTTCAACGGGATGGGCTTGCGGATCGACGCCAGTTCCGGCTACGAGGTGCGGCGCGCTATGGCGGCGGGGGTGCCGGCCGGGCAGATCAGCCTGAGCGCCCAGGAAATTCCCGACGACCTCGGGGAATTGCTGGATGCGGGGCTCCAGCTGAACGCCTGCTCGCTGCGGCAATTGCGCCGTTTCGCCGAGCTCCGCCCGGGAGACGAGCTGGGCCTGCGCTTTAACCCCGGGGCAGGCTCCGGCGGGAACAACCGGACGAATGTCGGCGGACCCTCCTCCAGCTTCGGCATCTGGCACGAGTGGGCGGGCGAGGCCCGGAAGATCGCCAAGGACCACGGCTTGAAGGTGGTCCGCATCCATACGCATATCGGCTCCGGCAGCGACCCGGCGGTCTGGATCAAGGTCGCGGACATGAGCCTGGGCCTGGTCGAGCAGTTCCCGGAGGTGCGCGCCCTGAACCTCGGCGGCGGCTACAAGGTGGGACGGATGCCCGGTGAAACGGCGACCGACCTCCAAGTGGTCGGATCCGCCGTGAAGGAGAAGTTCGAGGCTTTCGCCGCGCGGACGGGCCGCAAGATCGGCTTGGAAGTGGAACCCGGAACCTTCCTCGTCGCCAACGCGGGCTGCGTGCTCGCCGAGGTGCACGACGTGGTCTCGACCGGCGAGGGCGGCTATCGCTTTATCAAGCTGAACGCGGGCATGACCGAGCTGCTGCGGCCGTCCATCTACGGCGCCCAGCATCCGATTCATATCCTCAAGCGTAATGAAAAATCGGATACAAAGCCCTACGTGGTGGTCGGACACTGCTGCGAATCGGGCGATATCCTGACCCCGGCGCCGGGCGACCCCGAGCTGCTCGCGACGAGGGAGCTGGCCGTGGCCGAGCCCGGCGATCTTTGCGTGATCGATGGTGCCGGGGCCTATGCCTCCGCGATGACGCCGAAGCACTACAACAGCTATCCGGAAGCGGCCGAGGTGCTCCTCGGCGTGGACGGGAAGGCCCGCCTGATCCGTCGCCGTCAGAAGCCCGAGGAGATCTGGGCGAACGAAGTCGACCCGTCCTAGTGGTCCGCCAGGTTGGTTTTTTCCGATGGTCGTCGTTCCAAGGCGCAGCCGACGGGAGCGGGTCGCACGGCGGGGAACCGGATCGGTGGTGAGACTTTGGGCGCATCGGCCCTACGGCTTTGGGGGCGGCGTCCGGCGTAGGGTCGTCCGCTTGCCTTCGACATGAGCTCAGGCCGAATGGCGGCGCGCCGGGACTGCGGAGGGGTCGCGGGGTTTGGCCGGGATGCCAGCGCACGCCGCAGTTTGAAACCCAGCCGATTCCGCGGGTTCTTACGAATGAGGGTTTCCGGCTACGTCCCGGATCGACTCATGCGGAGCGGAAATTCAAGGGAAGCATTTAAATCAACCACCGATAGGTTCTTTACGCAGGGCTTCCCGACCTTGTCTCAGGCGAGGAATCGTTCCATCTTTTCGGCCAGCTGTTTGAAGTCGATCGGCTTGCTCACGTATTCGTCGAAGCCGGACTGGAGGGCCTTTTCCCGGTCCCCGATCATTGCATGTGCGGTGATCGCGATCACCGGGAGGGCGTTGTCCTTTCGTTTGATCTCTCTCGCGATCGACCAGCCGTCGCGCCCGGGCAAGCTGATGTCCAGCAGGACGATATCCGGCCGGGTTTCGCATAGCAGGCGGAGGCCCTCTTCGCCGTTCGCCGCGGTCGTCATTTGGAAGCCGAGGCGTTCCAGTCTGCGCCGGGTCATCTCGCGCAGGGCGGCGTTGTCTTCGATCATGAGCACGGTGGCCACGGTCACGGCGGATAAGGAAAGGGGGGATTCGTGCTGACGGTGAGCGGTTCTTTCAGCGCCTCGAGGTGGCAAGGCAGCCGCATGGTGAAAACGGCGCCCTTGCCGGGGGCGGACCGGACCGAGACCTCGCCTCCCATCAGTCGGCAGAAGCTCCGCGTGATGGCGAGGCCCAGTCCGGTTCCGCCGTAGCGGCGGGTGGTCGAGGAATCGGCTTGGAAGAAGGCATCGAAGATATGCTTCATCTGCTCCTCGGTCATGCCGATGCCGGTGTCGGAAACTTCGAAGTAGCACTGCTCGTAGCCGTTGTGCAGGCGCTCCTTGAAGACGGAGAGGCGGATACGGCCGTCTTCGGTGAATTTGGCGGCGTTGGCGATCAGGTTGAGCAGGCACTGTTCGAGCTTCGTCTCGTCGGCCACGAGGGTGCCGATGCCATCCTGAAGCGAAAGCTCCAGTCGGTTGCGGTTCTGTCGGATGAGTGGCTGGACGGTGTTGGCCAGCGAGCGCACGAGGGACTCAAGGTCCACGGCGATGCGGTAGACCTCCATTTGTCCCGACTCGATTTTCGAGATGTCGAGAATTCCGTTGATCAGTTGGAGAAGGTGGTGGCTGGCATGGGCGATGGTGTCGAGGTCGTCGAGGTGGTCTTCAAACCCGGCCTCCTTCAGCTCCTCTTGAATGAGTTCGACATAGCCGGTGATGATGCCCAGCGGAGTGCGCAGCTCGTGGCTCATGTTTGCGAGGAAGTCGGACTTCACCTGGTTGGCGCGGATCGCTTCGGACTGGGCCGCGCGCGCTTCGGCGGCGGCCTTCTCCCGTTGTTTGAACTCCTCGTCGATCCGCGCGAGCACGCGGTTGTACTTCGCCGCGATCTGGCCGACCTCGGTGTGCGGCTCGACGTGGACGCGCTTGTCGAAGCTGCCGGCGCGTTCTTGGACGGCCATCTCGGTGATCAAGTCGATCAACTCGGTGGTGGCCCCGTGCTCCGAGACGTTGAGGCCCTCCCGCTCCTCGCGCGGCGTTACGCGGAGGGGGACGAAGCGGTCGACGAGACGGAGAAAAGGATAGGACACGCCGAAGGTCCATGCGAAACAGACCGCGATCCCCAGCAGCTGGACGAGGATCTGGGAACCGCGGTCCAGCCCGGTGCCCCAAGCCTCGGCGTCGCCGAGCAGACCGACCGCGAGGGTCCCCCAGACCCCGCAGAAGGCGTGGGCGGCGACGGCCCCGACGGCGTCGTCGATCCGCAGGCGCTCGAGAAGGCGCAGGCCGAAAAAACAGATCAGGCCGCTGACCGCACCGATCAAGACGGCGGCGGGGATGCTGACGACGTTGCAACAGGCGGTGATGCCGACGAGCCCGCCGATGACGCCGTTCATGATGGCCCAAGTCCGCGCCATCCCGTAGTAGAGGTAGGCGACGAGCATCGAAGTGCAGCCGCCGAAGGCGCCGGCCAGGATGGTCTTGGCGATGATCGGCGGCACGCTCTCGTCGAGCGAGAGGGTGCTGCCGCCGTTGAAGCCGATCCAGCCGATCCAGAGAAGAATGACGCCTGCGGTCGCCAGCGTCAGGTTATGCCCCTGGATTTTGCGCTCCGGGTCGTCGAACTGGCCGAGCCGGGGGCCGATCACCAGAACCGCCGCGAAGGCGACCCACCCGCCGACCGAGTGGACGACGGTCGATCCCGCGAAATCGAGGAAGCCGAGCGATGCCAGCCAGCCTTGGCCGGTGCCGGGTATCAGCCCGCCCCAGGCCCAGTGGCCGAAGAAGGGATAAATCAGCCCTGAGGTGAAGACGGCGACCAGGAGGTAGGCGTTGAAGCGCATGCGCTCGGCCACCGCCCCGGAAATAATGGTGATGGCGGTCCCGCAGAAAACCAACTGGAAGACGAAAAAGGCCATTCGCCAGTGGTCGTTCTCCGCATCGAGGAAAAAGTAATCCGCGCCCATCCATCCCGCCATGCTGGGGCCGAACATGATGCCGAAGCCGAAAAGCCAGAAAACCACGCCCGATACGCAGAAGTCGGCGAGGTTCTTGATCGCGACGTTGATGCTGTTCTTTGCGCGGACGAGGCCGGATTCCAGAAAACAGAACCCGACTTGCATGACCATCACGAGGGCGGCCGCTATCAGGATCCATGCAATGTCGAGGCCTTCAGATGTCATTGTCCGCTTGCTGGGTGTCCGCGCCATCAGGGGCGGGAGAGCCTCGCGGACCCGTGAAGCGGCGTCTGAAGGAAGCACGAACCGGACCAAACCGTTACGGAGGGCCGGGGCGCGCTTGCGGCCCGATCAGAATGCCTAGGGCCGATGCCGTTCCCGACAAAGCCGGGAGTCCAGCGCTCCCTCTCGATGAAGACGCAGGCGACCATAAAAACTATGCGGTGCGCCGATGCCGATCAGCATGCCGCAGATCGCGCTAACCGTCTTGTGTGAGGATCGAAGATGCCGGGCGGGATGGTCGGAAAGAAGCCGGAGGCGAGAAGCCTAGGCTATCGGCGACCTGGCTCCGGCGCGGATAAGGGCAAAAGGACGAAGCCGAGGCCGTCGACGAGGTCGGTGCAAGCGGGGGGATCCTGGTATCACGTCGCCCCCCGTGCGAGCTTGGGCGGCTTTCGCGGTCTTGCGGTCCGCGCGCTTCCCGAGGATCGCGTAGGTCGGCCCGATGAGGAAGAAGCCCGCGATCCTTATTTCCGAGGGTTGAATCGCCGAAAAGAGGCGCAAAAGCCTCAAAGCGAGGGTCCCCGACACTCATGGCTTGGACTCGCGTCGGGCCGAAATTGCGAAAGACCCTCATGCCCGGCCTTCCGCCTGTTTTGCGCATTTTCGCAGCGGCCGTCTCATCTTCCAAAGTCGATGCTTCCTTGTCGGGCGAACCGGAAGCCGAGCTTGAAACCGTGCCGCCTGCCGCAGGGGCGGAACCGCTTGAGAAAATCCGCGAAGGGGGTGCCGGAGTCCAGGCCGAGGAGGGGCTCGGCGGAAGAGCAGCCGGATCTTGATTCGGAGGTTTCGCTGCGAACAGGCGTCGGGGACGGCCTGCTGTTGCTGGACGGTCTGGCGGTAGCCAGTAGCAAGCCGGTGCGTGTCAGACGGGTGCGGCCGGGTCGGCCGGAGGGCCGGAGGCGATAGAGTAGCCTTGATCTCCGCCTATCCAATCCTCGGGGAAGCTTGAAGCCCGCCGGGTAACCGGTCGAACGGACGCGTGTATTCGGCGATTCGCGGGCTCCTGTCTAGGCGACGTCCGCTTCCGCGCGGGCGGCTTCCAGCTCGGCGGCGAAGCCTTCCACGATCCGGTTCCAACCGAGGGATTCGGAGGTAAGGCGGGCGGCTTCACGGAGGGCGGTCCATGCCGCGCGGGCGTCGAGGGCGGCGTCCAGTTTTGCCAGGTAGGCCGTGCGCCGGTCGAACTCGGCAAGGTAGCCGTTCTCGCCGTCCCGGATGTATTGGCCGGGGGCGGCGTAATCGTAGGCCAAGGTGACGAGGCCCGAAGCCATCGCCTCGGTGACGACGTTGCCGAAGGTTTCCGTGGTGCTGGGGAAAACGAAGAGGTCTCCCGATGCGTAGTGGCGGGCGAGATCCTCGCCTTGCCGCATGCCGGCGAAGACAAATTCGGGATGCAGCCTCTCCAGTTTCGCGCGCTCCGGCCCGTCGCCCACGAAGACGCAGGCGGCGTCGGGCATGCGCCGCTTGATCCGAGCGAAGGCCTCGAGGGTGAGGGGGATGTTCTTCTCCGCCGCGATCCGGCTGACGAAGATCGCGACGAGCCCGTCGTCGTGGGTCACCCCCCAACGGGCGCGCAAGCCGTCGTCGCGTTTGGCGGGGTTGAAGAGTCGGGTATCGACGCCGCGGCCGAGGAGCCGGGTGTTGAGGATGCCCATCGCGTCCAGTTGCCGGATGACGTCGCGGGAAGGCGCGAAGGTCCGGCGGGTGCGGTTATGGGTCTTGCGGAGGAAGCCTTCGGCCACCCGGCCCATCCCCGGCAGGCGGTAGTGTTCCATGTACTGATGGAAATTGGTGTGGAAGCCGGAGGTCAGCGGGATCCCGAGGTCGTGCCCGGCCTTGATGGCGGACTGGCCCAGCGGGCCTTCGGTGGCGACGTAGATGATGTCCGGTGGGGCGGTCTGCCAGAGCTTGCGCAACCTGGGGCGGCAGGGCAGGCCGAATTGCAAGCCCTTGTATCCGGGCAGGGGAAGGCTTGGGACGATGTGGTGATCCGGATCGGCGGCGTGCTTGCCTTCGCCTCCCTGCCGTGGCCGGACGATCGCAATCCGATGCCCGCTTTCCCGTAAGCCTTCGGCGATGCGGTTGAGCGTCATGGCCACGCCGTTGACCTCGGGAGGATAGGTTTCGGTGACGATGCAAAGCTTCATGCCGCGGTTTCCTGGGTTGCCATGGGCGGGATGCCGACCAGATTTCCGAATCAAAGCGAATAGACAAGCGGAGAACGCCCGAAACCGATATAGTGAGACCAACCCTGCACGTCATTACCGGGCCGACTGCCGTCGGAAAGACCGGCTTCGCGCTGGATTATGCCGAGGCACGGGGCGCGGAGATCGTCTCCTGCGACGCGTCCTTGGTCTATCGCGGGATGGATGTCGGGACGGCCAAGCCGACGCGCCAGGAGCAGGCGCGCGTGCCGCACCACTTGATCGACCTCAGTCCGGTGGATCGGCCTTTCGATATCGTCGCTTACGACCGTGCCGCCCGGGAGGCGGTGGAGGAGATTCGGGAGCGGGGTCGGGAAGTGGTGGTGACCGGAGGGAGCGGCTTTTATCTGAAAAGCTTCTTCGAGCCCGTGATCGACGCGGTGGAGGTGCCGCCTGCCGTGCGGGAGGAAGTCGCGGCGATCGATTCCGGGGGAGGCTTGCCCGCCCTGCTCGAGCGCTTGCGGGAGGCCAGTCCGGAGGGATTCGGCCGTCTCGACACGCTCAACCCGCGTCGGGTGCAACGCGCGCTCGAGCGCTGCCTGGCTTCGGGCCGAAGCCTGCCGGACCTACAGTCGGAATTCGCGAAGCGACCCAAGCCTTACCCCGATTGGGACAAACGCCTGATGCTCTTGGAGCGCGAACCCGCGGAACTCAAAGCCCGGGTCCTCCGGCGGGCGGAAGCCATGCTCGAGGCCGGGTTGGTCGAAGAAGTGGAGCGGCTCCGTCATGCGGGTATCGAGCGGAACCCCGGAGCGGCCTCCGCCATCGGTTACCGCGAAGTGCTCGCCCACCTGCGGGGGCAGCTTGCGGAAGGCGATCTCCTGTCGGCCATCGTGACGGACACCCTGCGGTTGGTCAAAAAGCAGCGGACCTGGTTCCGGACCCAATTGCCCCGGCCCGACGAGCGGCGGAACCTCTCGGTCCTGTCCGCTTGACTAAAGGACCGCTTCAGTCCCCGGAGGCGAAACGCTTACGGTAGTCCCGCGGGCTGAGACCCTCGGCGGCCTTGAAGCGGCGGTTGAACTGCGAGAGCGACTGGTAGCCGCTGGAGTAGGCCACGTCGGTGATCGCTTCCCTGCCTGCGGCGAGCCTGCGGCGGGCTTCGCCCAAGCGGACCTCGTTGAGGTAGTCGGAAAAAGTGATCCCCAAACTCTCGTGGAACAGCCGGGAAAGCCGCTCGCGGCTCAGCCCCACATGCCCGGCTACTGCGGCCAGACTCAAGTTTTCCCGATGGTGTTCGCGGACGAAGCGGGCCGCGCGGGTGATCTTCGCCGGGAGCACGTCGGTCGCATGCGGGTGAGGCGAGCCCAACTCCTCCGCGAAAACCCGGCAGGCCATTTCCAGCCACCGGCGATAGGCCTCGTTGCGCTCGGGGCGCGCGCTCGCGGGAATCGAGAGGTAGCCGAGAGTGGTGGCGCCCACGCGCATCCGGATTTGCAGTCGCTCCGGGCTCTCCGAATCGGGAAGCTCGTTGAACTTCAGTCGTTTGCGGAAAAGGACGCGGACGTCGTTCCTCAGGCGGTCCAATAAGCCGGAGCGCTCCATTCGATGAATCAGGGCTTTGCGAACGAACTGTGGCATGTTAAAATCACTTATGCCTTGATTATTGTTGTCAAGATATGCTTTAGATTCGCAAGTGATGCGGAGATTTGGAAAAAAAGAATTGCTAATATTCAGGCTCCTCAGAATAAGAACTCCTCAAAACTAGAAAATTATGAGCTCAAACACCAATGCATCCGCCTTCAGCCATCCGCTGATCAAATATGACCTGCCCGAAACCGTTGAGCGTGTCCTCTCGGCGGCGCCGTCGGTCACCGTTCCCGAATCGCTCGACGACATCCGGGCGCTGGCCGTCCGCGACATGGACGACCGCGGGTGGCACGAGGTCGCCTACGACGTGCCGGGCAAAGGACGGGTCGTCGAGGCCAAGGTCTGCCGGGTCAAGAACGGTATCGCCGCCAATTATCTGGAAACCTATATGCGCCGTCGGGACCCGGATTGCATGGTAATCGGCGACAAGAGGCCGACCGACAAACCGACTTTCGAGAAACGCTTCGGCAAGTCCTTCGATCCGCTGCGCGAGGAGTCGCTCGAATGGCTTTCCCAGCAGCCTTTGGCGCTCTTTCCTTTCCGCGCTGGTATGGCGGGCAAGGGGACCGATGCGATCGTGATCGCGCCGGACAACGCCGGCTTCTTCGCCCTTGGCCTGGCGCTCCTTCAAGGTATGCTGGTTCCGTCCGACGTGCCCGAGGACTTTTCGCCGAAGGCCGTGATTTACGTGATGCCGCCTTTCCGGCACACGCACTTCGACGGCAAGCAGGTGGTCGTCCATAACCGCCTCGAGGGCATGCACGAGCTTTTCAGCTACAACCTCTATCCCGGTCCCAGCGCGAAAAAGGGTATCTACGGCGTCCTACTGACCCTCGGAGAACAGGAAAAGTGGATCACCATGCATTGCTCGACGGTTAAGGTGGTGACGCCCTACGAAAGCTCGATCGTGATTTCCCACGAGGGAGCTTCCGGCGGGGGCAAGAGCGAGATGCTCGAGCAAGTGCACCGGCAGACCGACGGCTCTCTGCTGCTCGGGCGAAACACCATGACCGAATCGCGTCGCGCTCTCGCCCTCCCACAGGCCTGCGAACTGCATCCGGTGACGGACGATATGGCGCTCTGCCATCCCTCGCTGGACCAAGGCACGGGCAAGCTCGGGCTGACGGATGCGGAAGACGCTTGGTTCCTCCGAGTCAACCACATCGACCACTACGGGGTCGATCCGCACCTTGAGTCGCTTTGCGTGCATCCGCCCGAAGAACTGCTTTTCCTCAATATCGATGCCCAGCCCAACAGCACCGCGCTAATCTGGGAGCACATCGAGGACTCGCCCGGCAATCCCTGCCCGAACCCCCGAGTGATCGCCCCGCGCGACATCATCCCACACGTGGTGCACGAACCCGTCGAGGTGGACATTCGTAGCTTCGGCGTGCGTTGCCCGGCCTGTACCCGCGAGAAGCCCACTTATGGAATCATCGGCATGTTCCATGTCCTTCCGCCGGCGCTCGCATGGCTCTGGCGCTTGGTCGCCCCCCGCGGCCACGCCAATCCGAGCATTGTCGACACCGAGGGCATGACTTCCGAGGGCGTTGGTTCCTACTGGCCCTTCGCTACCGGCCGCCGGGTCGATCAAGCCAACCTGATCCTCGATCAAATCGTTGCCACTCCGAAGGTCGACTACATCTTGGTCCCGAACCAACACATCGGCGTCTGGGAAGTCAGCTTCATGCCGCAGTGGATCACCCGCGAGTACTTGGCCCGCCGGAACGGTGCCAGATTCACCACCCGTCAGGTCTTGCCCGCCCGCTGTCCCCTGCTGGGCTGGAGTCCCGATTCGATTATGATCGAGGCCCGTCAGATCGGCTCTTGGTTCTTCCACGTCGACAAGCAGCCTGAAGTCGGGGAGGAAGCCTACGACGCCGGAGCCAACATCCTGGCAGACTTCTTCCACCGCGAGCTGGCCCAATTCGACTCCTCCGACCTCCGGCCGCTCGGCCGTAAGATCATCGAGTGCTGCATGGACGGCGGCTCGATCGAGGACTACGACAAGCTCCTCGGAGAGGGCACCCTGCGGCAGGTCTGAGGCCTTCCCCTTCCACCAAAATCCCCGGACGCGCCCAAGCGGCGCGCCGGGGATTTTTTTTTCCGCCGTAGGCTGCGGCCATCACCCGATCTGGAAACCAAACAAGAAGAAACAACAAGTAACAAGTGCCAGGCAAAAAATACTGGACTTTTCGGGGTGGTTTGGATTGGGTGGGTTCATGCGGCATCGTCGGATCAAGGTGAGGGAAGGGGAGGCGGCGTACCACTGCATGACGCGGACGGTGAACGGGGTGCGGCTGTTCGGGGACCGGGAGAAGGAGGTGTTGCGGAAGATGATCTGGCGGGTGGCGGATTTTTCGGGGGTGGAGGTGCTGACCTACGCGGTGATGTCGAACCACTTCCACGTGCTGGTGCGGGTTCCGGAGCGGGGGGAGGTGCCGGACGGGGAGC
>Ga0208112_100459_pt1 | contig 35384 bp, 27 predicted proteins | sample HotLakConsoUCCLE_FD_184736 | JGI IMG/M metagenome (GOLD analysis project Ga0208112, IMG submission 184736) | Hypersaline microbial mat communities from Hot Lake, Washington, USA - Hot Lake Consortium UCC-LE (SPAdes) (version 2) ... | reverse complement strand
AGCGGGTCGTGCGCGACTCGAACCCTGAAGCGCCGGTCCCCGATCCTGCACGAAGTCGATGCGCCGATTGGTCGCTTCTTACGGATAGCGTAGACACCCATTGTGACCTGCGTTTTGCAGTCGAGGGGTACGAGTCCGGCGCCTGCAGCTGAAACCGGGACAGACAGTGCGCTGGCCAAAGGCGAACGAAGGCGAACGAGGCCAGGCAGCAAATGGGGGAATTTTCTGGTCCTCGTCGGGTGATTTGCTGATCGAGGAACCCGCGACAGCGGGCGATCCTGAACGCATGACGGCGTTCCAATTCGATTCTTTGCGCGCCATGAATGCAAACCGCGAAGGCGCTATCGCTTGTGTTGCTCACGCCGGGCTAATAACCTTCATGGCGCGGGGGACTTGCCGCCACCCCGGAGGATGAATTACTCCGGGCTTGCCATTCGGAGGCCACCACGACATGGTAGTGCTAGAGGCGGAAGGGGTGTCGCTTGGCGACCAGCTTGGACCGGCTTCCTTCAACTCGGTTCTTTGTGGTCGTGAGCCGCGGGGTCGGTCTTCGCCTCCGTGGCGGGTTAATAGGTATCGGCTCGAACGTGTGGTTGTCCGGTATCGCTTTAGCGGCGGGACGGCATCATCGAGCGCGACGTCACCCTGGCGAATGCTTCGAGGAGTTGAGTATGAAAGTCAAGCCGTCCTCCAGAAAAGTGATCGCATTTGGACTTCTTCTTTTATTGGCCTTTCCAGCATCAGCGTCCGATACTAGCGGCGGAGCGTCTGTCGTTCCTTTCGTGAACTGCAAAGTCTGGATGCCGGATCAGGTGCGTCTCGTTGTCTTTTTCGGCTATGACAACCCGAACCCAGAAGGTGTGATCATAGGCATCGGGCCTGGGAATTTCTTCTCTCCCAGTCCAAGCGACCGGGGTCAACCGACAGAGTTCGAGCCGGGCTTTCATCCGCGAGCTTTCTACATCGACTTCAACCCCAATTTTGTGCAACAGCTTACCTGGCTCCTCGATGGCAGCGAAGTTAGTGTGGGGCTTGACGACACACAGTTCTGTCACCCATCCGTTCTTTCGCTGGCAGTCTCCGGCTCTGGCACAATCGCTGCTGATCCGGTAATCCCGGCATGCTCGGATGCCTGCGCAGCATCCATTGAGGGTCCAGCCAGCTTCCAATTGACGGCCACCCCGGCACCGGGATGGTCATTCAGCGGCTATTCCGGGCATGAAGACTGCGTTGATGGAGAGGTCTCGTTGGAGGCCGGGAGCCTGGTGCAATGCCGGGCCTCTTTCGAGCCACCGCTGATCTTCATGGACAGGTTTGAGCGGACGCCGTAGCAAGGACGGCAGGAGGCGTCCAGCGTGCTCGCCAACACTGATGGTCGACGAAGCGGTGCACGTCCACTATTGACCCGGCACGAATGTAGATCACATTCAGGGCCTCAAGCAGGGTCCGACTCTGCTGGATCGCATCCACCTGCGCATGGCCGGAATGCAGTCGCCACCCGGAAGTGGTTTGCACGGGATTCGAGTGGCATTTGGCCAGGGAGTCAGCAACCCACGAGCAGGAGAAATGGATATGCAGCAGAACGGAATCAATTCGAAAAGCAGTCAGAGGGTCCTGGTGTTCGTGGTGCTGGCGATCATCGCCCTTCTGGACTGGAGCGCAGCTCACAGCCCCTATCTTCTCGGTGCGGCCGTGGCCTATCTCGGCGGCACCTGGGTGGCGATGGTCAGGGGCAACGTGCCGCTCAACAACCGCCTGGCGGAACAGGCGCCGGATGTGTCGGCCGCGGAAGCGGTCCGGACCGACGACGTGGAACGCTGGACCTGCCTGGACTCTCGGCATGCCGGCGCGTCCATCCTCTCGGCCTTTCTGTTGCTGCTGGCCATCCGGCCGTGATCTTGAATAATGAAGGATAGATGCGATCGACTGCGTATAGACGTAGTGAGTGACCAATTCGAGGTAGCGCCATGATGGATCAGGTTACCCCCTTGACTGTGTTGTTCGCCGATATCAGCAGCAGCACCAGAATCGTCAAGCTGTACGGCGACAGCCGCGGCCGGGAGATCATCGGGAAAGTGCTCGATCGGGTGGCCGGCGCGGTCAGGAACCGCGACGGGCGGGTCGTCGATCGGGTCGGCGATGAACTGATGTGCGCCTTCCCGGGACCGCTGCAGGCCGTGCCCGCCGCTCTGGAGATTCTGGCGGCCGTGGCCGATGGAGCGGCGGCGGGCGAATACCCCGAGGGCCTGCGGCTGCGAATCGGTCTGCATCACGGCTCCGTGGTGCAGGAAGGCGAGCGGATCTTCGGCGATACCATCCATACGGCCAAACGCATGGTGGATATGGCCAAGGCCGACCAGATATTGACCACTCACGAGACCTTGAGTGCGGTCGGTTCGCTGCCCGGCATGCAGTGTCGCCCGGTTGATGAACTGCGCATCAAGGGGCATGTCAAGCCGCTGTCGATTCAGGAAATCCTGCCGCAAGGGTCCAGCGTGACGGTACTGGCGGGCGGTGCCTCGACGCCGCGCACGTCAAGCACGGAACGTTACGTCAGTTGCACCATCAGATGCGGCGGCAAGGAACACATCCTCGATGTGAATCGACCGGTATTCAAGATCGGCCGCGACGCCGCCAGCGACTGGACGATTGCCCACGGCTGCGTCTCGCGCGAACACGGGCGGCTGGAGTATCAGAAGGGACGGATCATCTTCATCGATCACAGCACCAACGGCACTTTCGTCCAGGAGAATGGCGCCTCCGGCATGGTGCGGGTGCATCGTGAGCAACGCTGGCTGCGCGATAACGGGGTGCTGCGCTTCGGCGCGCGCGATGATGCGGAAGAAGTGCTGACGCTGGAGTACGCCTGCCAGGACGGTTCGCTTCGGGCATCCGGTTCTGCGCAGTCGGCAGAGGCCAGCGAGCCCTTTTCTGATCAACTCGGGCTGGCTGGCCTGCGACGATAGACCCGCGAGCGGCGCGAGGATCTGATCGGCCGCCGCATTGGGCGACTCGATGGAGGATGCCGGCTGGTCTGCCGTAACGGTCGTCCGTGCCGAGTCGCCGGAGTCTTTGCAGGTTCGATTCGTTCTGTCCGCCGAGTCCACTTGATCGACGTTCTGCTCGTGGCGTTCAGCCTTCGAAATCGTCGTCGAAGATCACGTCGTTATTGGTGCCGCGAATCCAGAAGATCGCGCCGGTCCCGGAGCCGGCCGGAAAATCGATCGTATCTCCGCCGATGGCCAGTTCGGCGCTGCCGTCGCCATTGAAATCGCCGGTTGCAAGGGTCGCACCGGCACCATCCGCACTCTCGGCACCGTAGACCACGAAGCCCCGGGCCGGACTCGAAGCCAGGGTGTCGAGCGCGATCTGTTCGGCGAGCCCGCCCGATTGGCCGAACAGAGCGTAGACCACGCCGGCCCCGGGGCGACCTTCCACCGGGGTTTCGTTGAGGGCGGAAATCGCGGCATCGGCCAGGCCGTCGCCGTTGAAATCCCCGACGCTGACGAAGGCTGCGACACCGCCCGGATTGCTGCTGATGAGCTCCGAGAAATAGCCGCGCGTGGCACTGACGCGCTCGCCGCCGGCATGGCGGACCAGCAGCAGCGCCGGGTTGCTCTGACGCCCGTAGATGATCAGCGCACCGCCTTCTTCGGCCTGCCCGCCGACGCTGGTCCCGCCCGGGGCTCCGACCAGCAGATCGGCCCGCGTGTCGCCGTCGAAATCGCCGCCGGCGACGCGCGTGCCCAGCGCATTGACTTCCAGATCCGGCGCGTCCGATTCGATGGTCATGCCGTTACTGCCGTTCAGGCTTCCGGCATCGAAGGGATGACCCGGATTGTCGTCGCCGAAGACGATCGAAACGCGCCCGCTGCCGCCGGAAACCGGACCCGGCGCATTCGGGTCGCCGATGGCCAGGTCGCGGCAGCCGTCGCCGTCGAAGTCGCCGAGTCCGGCCAGGGCGAAGCCGAAATCGACGGCATCGACCGGGGCCTGGATCACGACGCCGTTGCTGCCGTCGAAACCGCTCAGGCCGACGTTGGCCGAGATCGTGAACTCACCGCCGAACAGGACCCTGACCTCGCCACCGCTGCCGGCCTCCGGAAAGCCGAGAACCAGATCGTCGACGCCGTCGCAATTGAGGTCGCCGGGCTGGTTCATGGCCAGCGGCGCGGGCGGCGCGCTGACCTCCGAGTCGGGATCGCTGAGCAGGAAGCCGTTGCTGCCGTCGAGGTCGGCGACGTCGAGCGTGGCCGGGAAATCACCGTCGCGGCCGAATATCACCGCGCCGATCAGCTTCGTCGGCGAGGGCTGATCGTCGCGCGCGGTCAGGACCATGTCGGCCAGACCATCATCGTTGACATCACCAGCCGGACCGATCGCGATCCAGCCCTGCAGCAGCTCCGAGCTGTCCGTGACCACGAACCCGTTGCCGCCGTCGAGCGACGCCAGGCCGAGCGGGAAGGGAAACCCGCCAGCGTCGCCGAAGACGACGAACACGTCGTTGCCTACGGTAAAGCCGTCGAGGGTGAAACCCGAGTGCGCGTAGTCGTCGATGCCGTCGCCGTTAAGATCACCCGGCACTCCCGACACCGGCGAGAGCAGGCGCGTGACCTCGTTGGTATCGTTGATCAGTACTTCGCCATCGCCGGCTTCGAAAGTCAGCAGATCGAGCGGCTGGGCGGCGGCGTGAATCGTGATCAGGGTCAGCAGGCTGAGGAAGAAAAGACGGACCATTGGACGCTCCCTTTGATATTCCGGACGGCGTCGCCGTCCATCGATGCCGGAAGTATGCTGATCCTCGGCCGGCGCGGGAATCGCCAGAAGATGTGATTCGGGGGGATGTCGGATCGATGCTATCGGCCACTTCGGCCCATCAGCCGAGCGGTCAGTTCGCCGCGCGAGCGCACCTGCAGCTTGTCGTAGATGTGGCGGATGTGAGTGCGCACGGTGTCGATGCTGATCGCAAGTCTTGCCCCGATCTCCTTGTAGCGCAGTCCCTCGATCAGCAGATCCAGGATTTCGCGTTCGCGCGGACTCAGGTCGATCTTGATGTCGCGCTGCGGACGATGGAACGATTCGACGACCTTGCGCGCAATGGTTCCCGACATCGGAGACTCGCCGCGCGCGATCTGTTCGATGGCCTGCACGATGTCCGCGCTCGTCGAACTCTTGAGCAGATAGCCGCTGGCACCGGCTTCGAGCGAAGCGATGATGCGTTCTTCGTCCTCGAACACCGTGAGCATGATGACCGCGCAGCCCGGGGCGATGTCCCTGAGCCGCGCTGTCGCCTGGATGCCGTCGATGCCCGGCAGGCCGATATCCATCAGCGCCACGGCCGGCGGCTGGCCGCCGTTTGCCGCGACCGTCTCGAGCAGGGCCTCTGCGCAGTCGAAGCTGGCCACCAGGTTCAGCGATTCGGCCGTGCTGACGATCCCGCTCAGCGCGGTGCGTATCGCAGGCTGGTCTTCAACGATGACGACATCGATCGGGCTCATCAGCGGTCTTATAATCGAAGCCTGCGCCCGCGACAATCACCGCTTCATGTGATCCCCAGTCCACGAATCGGCCGGAGCCGACGGTTGGTCGGCCTGTTTTGCCTGGTGGCCGCGGGTCTGCCCCTGACTGCCGCCCCGGCCGCGCTCCCCGATCGTTTCGAGCAGCCGGCGTTTTCCGACTGGCTTCCCCAGAGAAGCGCACTGGCGCTGTTGGTCGATCGCAGCGGCGGGCTGTGGATTGCCACGCGCGAGGGACTGGCGCGCTGGGATGGTCACCGCATGCGCTACTGGCGCCAGCAGCCGTTCCGGGCCGATTCGCTGGGCGGGAACGTGATGCGCGGTCTGCTCGAAGACCGCCGGGGCGATATCTGGGCATTCAATTACACCGGCCTGCACCGCAATACCGAGCCGTCACGGATCGCCGCACCGACTTACGAGCGCGTGCGCCGCTATGCCTACCCCGGGGCCTTCGCGATGCTCGACCCGGACGGTGAGGTCCTGCTCGCGCAAGACGGTCGCCTGCTGCGATTCGACGCCCGGCATGATCGCTTTCGGCCACTGCTCGAATTCAGCGGCGACCCCGCCACTGTGTCGACAGCACTGGCCGAGGCTGGTGCAGTCTGGATCGCGACCACCGACGGCCGCCTGTTCCATTGCGATCTCGACGCGGCCAGCTGCGCGGTGGTCGAAGCGGGAGACGGGTCAGGGAAGTCCCGCATTTCCCATCTATGGCGCGATTCGCAGGGTCGATTGTGGGCCGGCGTGGTCGATGAAGGTCTGTTCGAGATCGAATCGCCGGAGCGCGGTCTGGTCGCGCTCGACGACTGGCCCGAAGCCTGGCGCGGCGCGCTCGTGAGAGATGTCATTGCCTGGCAGGGTCGGGATCTGTTGGTGACGAGCCTGGGCCTGATCGGGCGCTTCGGTGATGACGGTTCGGGCTGCGCCGAGGCCGTCGGCCCGTGGTGCCGTCAGCCGGTCGACCGCGGTGACGGGCTGGACGACAACATCCTCGGAGCGGCGGTCGTCGATGCCCGGGGCGTGCTCTGGCTGGGCAGCAATTGGCAGCTGCGCTTTCACGACCCGCGCGGCGACGCGTTCCGGCACTGGCTTGCCGGTTCCGATCCGGCGATGGAGGACGGCTGGATCATGTCTCTGACCGAGGACCGAGAAGGCGCGATCTGGGCCGGAAGTTTTCGCGGGCGGATTTATCGCATCGATCCCGAAGACGGACGCCTGGCCCTGATGCTGCGCTTGCCCAACGATCCCGGCCAGGATGAATTCCGTACTGCGTGGGACCTGCTCGCGTTCGACGACCGGATCTGGATCGCGACCAGCAGTGGCTTGATCGCGTTCGATTCGATCTCCGGAAGATTGCAAGAGTACCGGCCGCCGGTCAGCGGGTCGGGCGGCTTCATTCTCGACGCCGAAATCACGCCGGACCCGGACTCGATCCAGGCGATGGCGCGTGCCCCCGGCGGCGCGCTTTGGCTCGGCACCAACGGCTCCGGCCTGTGGCGCTTCGAGCCTTCCGAGGGCCGGTTCGAGCGGCCGGTTTTCGAAACGCCGGCCTGGATCAATCATCTTCTGCTCGATGGGGAGATGCTCTGGCTGGCCAGCGCGAATCGCGGACTACATCATCTGGCACTTGACGGCGGTCGCCAGCGTGTCTTCCGGCACGACCCCGGAAACCCGGCCTCGCTCCCCAGCGATGCGGTCTGGATGGTGCAGTCGGGTCGCCACGGCAGCGTCTGGATCGGCACGGACTCCGGCCTGCTGAAAAACGAACCTGAGCGTGAAGGTGTCGCCAGCCTGCACGATGGGCAGGACCTGCCCGGCGTCGCGGCCATGTCCTTGACCGAGGATCGCTCGGGCGATCTCTGGATCGGCACCAATAGCGGGCTGATCCGCTTCGACACAGCGTCTGGGCTGGCCCGGCGGTTCGGGCCGGCCGATGGCCTCGAAATTCTCGAGTTCAACCGCAAATCGGCGCTGGCTGCGAGCAACGGGGTACTGTATTTCGGCGGCGATCGCGGCATCGTCTCGCTTCGGCCCGAGCGCCTCGAGTCGGACCAGGGACCGCCCGATCTCCATCTGGAATCGATGATCACGGTGCTGGACGAGAATGCCCGGGTCGAATACGCAGGGCCCGACGAAGCGCTGGTCGTTGCGCCGGGAACCCGGCAGTTCGGCGTACGCCTCGCATCCAGCGAACTGGCCCGTCCCGGGCGTTTGCGGTTTCAGGCACGGATCGCCGGGCTCGAAGAGCCCTGGCGCGAGCTCGGCGATTCTCCCGAGATCCTTTTCAACCGCGTCCCGCCGGGCCGCTACCGACTGGAGGCGCGCGTGGCCGACGGTGGCGGCCAGTGGACCGCGCAACCGCTGGCACGCCCGCTGCACGTGCAGCCGGCGATCTGGCAGACGGGCTGGTTCCGGACGCTGAGCGCGCTGTCCGTCGCAGGCCTCCTGGTTCTTGCGTCGGTGGCCTGGCAGCGACGGCGTCAACTGGCTCATCTGCAGGTGCTGGAGCAGCGCCGGGCCCTGGCCGAAGAGCGCAGTCGCATTTCGCGCGACATGCACGATGAGGTCGGCACGGGGCTGACCGAGATCGTCATGCTCAGCGAGGCGGCCCGACGCGGACAGATACCAACGGCAGAGGGTCAGGACTCGCCCCTGGGTTCGATCGCGGGTCGGTCACGCGAGCTGCTCGATTCGATCGCTTCCATCATCTGGGCGCTCGACCCCGATAACGATCGCCTCGACCGGCTGCTGGCCTTCTTGCGCGAGGCGACCGCCCGGCAGTGCGAGCACGCGGGCTGCCAGGCGACCTTCGATTACCCCGGCGCGAGTCCCCCGCTCGAGGTCAAGGCCGATTTCGTACGCCATCTGACCCTGATCGTGCGCGAAGCGGTCAGCAACGCGGTACGGCATTCCGGGGCGGGCTGTGTGACCCTGCGCGTCGAACTGGCGCCACCCGGGCTGATTCTCGAGGTGATCGACGACGGCGCCGGCTTCGAGCCGGCTCGGGCCGGCGGTTTCGGCAACGGTCTTGGCAACATCCGCTCGCGGGCCGCCGAGCTGGGTGGAACCGTCGCCATCGAGTCGAAGCTCGGTGCCGGCACCCGGGTAAGGCTGACGGTTTCGATGCGGATGGCTTACGGAGCGAAGGAATGATCGAGCTCAGCATCCTCGGTGCCGCAATCGCGGCCTATCTGATCTGGTGCTGGCTGCGCCGGCGTCGGCGACAGGCCGCGGCCGATCGCCCGTTTCCGGATCGGTGGCGCGCGATTGTCGAGGGGAACATGCAGCTGTACCGCCGCCTGCCCGAGCCGCTGCAGCGCGAGCTGCATCGACACGTCAATCTGTTCCTGCAGGAGTTCGAGCAGCTCCAGAAGCACGCGGGTCGGGGGACGCGCGCGGTCATGGATGATTACGGAGCGACCAGCCCGGCGGAGTTCTTTGCCGTGCTCGCCGAGACCTTCCATGAAAAGCCGCGCCAGCTCAGGAACGAAGTATCCGGAGTGGTACGCCGCAATGCAGGACTGTTTTCACGTCGATCCGCTGGCCTGGCAGGAAAGCGAATAGACTGACCGCCATGAAGCGACGAACCAAGATCGTGGCCACGCTCGGTCCGGCCACCGACGATCCTGACATCATGGAACGTCTGATCCGGGCCGGTTGCGATGTCGTGCGCGTGAATTTCTCGCATGGCGATCCGGACACCCACGCGCGTCGGATCCGCATGGTGCGCGCGATCGCGCGCGAACTCGATACCGATATCGCCGTGCTGGCCGATCTGGCCGGCCCCAAGATCCGCATCGACCGCTTTCGCGAAGGCCGGGTCGAGCTCGAGGCCGGTCAGCCGTTCACCCTCTTCGCCCGGGCCAACCCGTCGCCGGGCGACGCCAGCGGGGTCGGCGTGGCCTATCTCGAACTGGCCAGGGACGTCCGGCCCGGCAGCGAGCTGCTGCTCGACGACGGGCTGATGGCGCTGACCGTCGACCGGGTCGAGGGCGATGCGATTCAGTGTACGGTCCAGACCGCCGGGGTGCTCTCCGATCGCAAGGGTCTGAACCTGCGCGGCGGTGGCCTTTCTCTTCCGGGCCTTTCCGAAGCCGACGGCACCGACATCGAGCTGGCGGCCGAATGGCAGGTGGACTACCTGGCCGTGTCGTTTCCGCGTGGCGCCGAGGACATCGAGCAGGCCAGAGCGCTGCTGCACAAGGCCGGCGGCACGGCGGCGCTGGTGTCCAAGATCGAAAGAACCGAGGCGATCGACAACCTGGAGGCGATCATCGAAGCCTCCGACGCCGTGCTCGTCGCGCGCGGTGACCTGGCGGTCGAGATTGGTGATGCCGCGCTGCCCGGCCTGCAGAAGCGCATCATCAAGATGTCGCTCGATCAGAACCGGCCGGTGATCACCGCGACCCAGATGATGCAGTCGATGGTCGAGAGCCCGATTCCGACCCGGGCCGAGGTGCTGGACGTGGCCAACGCCGTGATCGACGGGACCGACGCGGTCATGCTGTCGGCCGAGACGGCGGTCGGTCGGCATCCCGACAAGGTGGTCGAGGCGATGGCCCGCATCTGCGAGGGTGCCGAGCAGCATGTCCAGGCCCACGTGCCTTCGCGGCTTCTGAACGTTCGCGCCGAGCGCATCGACCAGGCGATCGCGATGGGCGCGATGATCATCTCCAATCAACTGCCGTTCAAGGCCATCATCGCCCTGACCGAGTCCGGTTCGACGGCGCAGTGGCTCAGCCGCGTCCGGTCGCCGGCGCCGATCGTGGGCTTGAGCCCGAATCGCGCTTCGCTCCGGCGCATGCGCCTGTTCCAGCATGTCACGCCATTGTTCTTCGTGCCGGACGACCGCCCGGCCGCAGCCGTCGTCAGCCAGGCCGTCGAGCGCGTTCGGGAGGCCGGACTGGTGGCCGAGGGCGATCGGGTCCTGCTGACGATGGGCGATGAGACCGGGCTGCTCGGGGGAACCAATACGCTCAAGATACTGAAGGTGGGTGTGGCCGGAGGCTGATCTCCGGATTCATCGGGTCGATTTCGATGCCGATTTCGATTTCGATTTCGATCTGGACACCGTCGCCGGGTATCGGGCTGGCTACAATAGCGGCATCCTCACCCTGCCAATTCCTGCGAAGCCTGACATGACCGACAAATTCGAACAACTCGTTGAAATCGCCCAGGCCATGGTCGCGCCGGGCAAAGGCATCCTCGCGATCGACGAATCGGCCGGAACGATCCAGAAGCGCTTCGACAGCGTCGGCATCGCCTCGACCGAGGAAAATCGCCGCGATTACCGCTCGATGATGCTGAGTACGCCGGGTCTGGGACAGTTCATTTCCGGGGCGATCCTGTTCGACGAGACGATCCGCCAGAGCACCGCGGACGGAACGCGCCTGGTCGATCTGATGGAGCAGGCCGGCATCCTGCCCGGCATAAAGGTCGACAAGGGGGCGAAGGCTCTGGCCGGATTCGAGGGCGAGAAGGTGACCGAGGGCCTCGACGGTCTGCGCGAACGCCTGGCCGAATACGTCGAGCTCGGGGCGAAGTTCGCCAAGTGGCGCGCGGTCATCACGATCGGCGACGACATTCCGTCGCGCGCCTGCATCGACGCCAATGCACACGCGCTGGCGCGCTACGCCGCGCTGTGCCAGGAAGCCGGGATCGTGCCGATCGTCGAACCGGAAGTGCTGATGGACGGTGATCATGATCTCGATACGTCCTTCGACGTCACCGAGGCGACACTGAAGTCCCTGTTCCAGCAGCTGTACGAGCAGAACGTGATGCTCGAAGGGACGGTGCTGAAGGCGTCGATGGTGATTTCCGGTTCCGGGGCCAGCGACCGCGCCGGCGTCGACGACGTCGCCGAGGCAACCGTCGACTGCCTGCTCAACGCCGTCCCGGCCTCTACCGCCGGGGTGGTCTTCCTGTCTGGCGGACAGGGCGATCTCGAGGCCACCCGGCACCTGGACGCGATGAACAAGATGGGCGACATGCCGTGGCCGCTGAGTTTTTCCTACGGCCGCGCGCTGCAGGCCGAATGCCTGAAGACCTGGGCGGCCGATCCGAAGGCGAACCATGAAAAGGCGCAGCAGATCCTGCTTCACCGGGCGCGCATGAACGGTGCCGCCACGGTCGGTGAATGGGACGAGGACGAAGAGCGCGCCGGATGACGGGTTTGCTCATCAAGCCGTCGCCGCGCCCATGACCGACAAGAACGATTTCCGCGAACAGGCGCTCGACTATCACCGCAACCCGGTTCCCGGCAAGATCAAGGTCACGCCGACCAAGGCGCTGACCACGGTCAAGGATCTGGCGCTGGCCTATTCGCCCGGAGTGGCAGCCCCGAGCGAGGCGATTCACGCTGATCCGGATCGGGCCCGCGAATACACCGCGCGCGGCAATCTGGTCGGCGTGATCTCGAACGGGACGGCGGTGCTCGGGCTCGGCAACATCGGTCCGCTGGCCTCGAAGCCGGTCATGGAAGGCAAGGGCGTCCTGTTCAAGAAATTCGCCGGCATCGATGTCTTCGATATCGAGATCGATGAGCAGGATCCGGCCCGGCTGATCGACATCGTCGCCAGCCTGGAGCCGACCTTCGGAGGCATCAACCTCGAAGACATCAAGGCTCCCGAATGCTTCGAGGTGGAACAAGCGCTCAAGGCGCGGATGAACATCCCGGTGTTCCACGATGACCAGCACGGTACCGCCATCATTACCGCCGCGGCCCTGGTCAACGGTCTCGCACTGTCCGGCAAATCGATCGAAGACGTTCGCCTGGTCGCTTCCGGAGCCGGTGCGGCCGGTATGGCGTGCCTGGATCTTCTGGTCACGATGGGTCTCGATCGCAGTAAGGTCGTGGTCTGCGATCGCGACGGAGTCGTCTACGAAGGGCGCGAGTCCGACATGGATCCGCGCAAGGCACAGTACGCGGTCAAGACCGACGCCCGGCACCTGAGCGAGGTGATTGCGGGTGCGGACGTGTTCCTCGGCGTGTCCGCACCGGGCGTGCTGACGCCCGGGATGGTCAAGGCCATGGCCGACCGACCGATCATCCTCGCCCTGGCCAATCCGGTGCCGGAGATCATGCCCGACGAGGCTCGCGCCGCGCGCCCCGATGCGCTGATCGCTACCGGCCGCTCGGATTTCCCGAATCAGGTCAACAACGTTCTGTGCTTTCCGTACATCTTCAGAGGCGCGCTGGACGTCGGCGCGACCGCGATCAACGACGAGATGAAGATGGCCTGCGTTCACGCGATCGCCGATCTGGCGCGCATGGAAGCATCCGATGTCGCGGCCCAGGCCTACGGCGGCCAGGTGCCCAGGTTCGGTCCCGAGTATCTGATTCCGCAGCCTTTCGATCCGCGCCTTCTCGTGCACGTGGCCTCGGCCGTGGCGCGGGCGGCGATGGAATCCGGCGTCGCGACCCGACCGCTCGAGGATCTCGATGCCTACACCGAGCGGCTCAACCAGTACGTGTTCCGGACCGGCCTGGTCATGAAGCCGGTTTTCGATGCCGCACGCAAGGACCCCAGGCGCGTCGTCTTCGCCGAGGGCGAGGAAGAGACGGTGCTGCGCGCGGTCCAGACGATCGTCGATGACGGTCTCGCTCGCCCGATCCTGATCGGACGACCCAGCGTGGTCGACATGCGGATCGAGCGCGGCGGACTGCGGCTGAAGCCGGGCAGGGATTTCGAGCTGGTCAATCCCGACTCCGACCCGCGCTTCAGGGACTACTGGCAGACCTTCCACCGGATCACTCAGCGTCGGGGTGTCACGCCCGATTCGGCCAAGGCGATCGTGCGCACGCGCAACACGGTCATCGCCGCGATCATGGTTCACCGCGATGAAGCCGACGCGCTGATCTGCGGCGTGGTTGGCCGGTACAACAAGAAGCTCACCTACGTGACCGAGGTGCTCGGCATGCAGCCGGGTTGCCACACGCTCGGCGCGCTCTCGGCGATGGCCTCGGAGAACGAAACGCTGTTCGTCTGCGACACCCACGTCAATCCGGACCCGACCGCCGAGCAGCTCGCCGAGCTGACACTGATGGCCGCGGACAAGGTGCGCATGTTCGGGATCACGCCGCGCGTTGCGCTGGTTTCGCATTCCTCGTTCGGATCGCACGTCAATCCCCAGGCCTCGAAGATGCGGCGCGTCTTCGAGCTGGTCCGGTCCATGGCCCCCGAACTCGAGATCGAAGGCGAGATGCGCGCCGACGCGGCCCTGATGCCTGAAATCCGGAATCGGGTATTTCCGAACTCGCGCCTCAATGGTCCGGCCAATCTGCTGATCATGCCGGACCAGGATGCCGCGCATATCGCCTTCTCGATGGCCCGTGTCGTCGCCAAGGGAGTCACGATCGGACCGATGCTGATGGGCGTGGCCCGGCCGGCGCATGTCCTGACACCGTCGGCCACCGTGCGCCGGGTCGTCAACATGACTGCCATCGCAGTGGTCGATGCGCAGGAGTGCGAACGCCGAGGCCGATTGTGATCCGGCATCCCGCCGGGTTAGTATCGTGCGATTATTCTTTCGAGCAGGGGGATTGGAGTCGACTGACCCGAGGTTGAGCTGATGCCACTGCAACTCGTACGCCGCGAAAGCGGTTGGATTGTCTTCAATCAGGCTGCCTTTCGCGTGGAGGTGGTCCAGTTCTTCTGGGGCGGACGATTCCAGCCCACGCCTGAAGAGCTTCATGCCCGCTCCGGGAACCGGCCGCAGGGCAATGCAGTCGACGTGATGGATACACACTGGGCGCTGGCGCGAACGAGGGTCGCGGCGCGCGGTAATCTGTATTCCTCGATGCTTCCGGAAGCGCGTCGACAGCTCGATGCGCTGACGGAAGCACCGCCCCAACTCCGGCCCAACTGGGTGCCGCTGGATGTCTGGGCGGCATTCGAGCGGGCCGAAGACGGGGTTCATGTCTACCACAATCGCAGCTCGATGGGCACGAACATCTGGCTGATCAGGCGCCACGGCATGCTGTGGGAAGGCTATGCCGAGGCACCCGTCGACCTCGATGTGCTGCGCCGTCAGTGCAACCAGATCGAGCCGACACTCTGGCAGCGAATCACCGGTCGCGAAACGTCGATGCAGGCCGGCGTTCGCTGGTTGGCCGAGGCCAACGCGGGCTGGAACCGCTTCATGAGGATGCAGGTTCGACAGGGCATCGGGCTGCGCGAAGCGCAGCGCAATTACCGCGAGGCCGTGCATCAGGCCTATCTGCGCGCGTTCATACCGCTGATCGGAGGCTCGATCGCCGCGAATCCTGCCGGCGGCGATATCGCCGCCATGTTTCGCTGATCGGACGGCTTACAGGGACGACCGGCTGGCCGGGCGCGAACAGCACACATTAGCCATTTCCAAGGGAGGGAATCCAGGAATGAGTAGATCGGGACGCGTTGAAAGAAGAGCCAGAGGCGGGCTCGTCTGGGCCAGCCTGTGGCTGGCGCTGATATGCGCAGCGCCGTCGTCGATGGCGCAGGAGCCGGAAGCCGGAGTCGCCACGATCGGGCCGGTGTCGGCCGACCAGACGCTGTGGAGCATCGCGCGCGACGCGCGACCCGATCGCAGTGTCAGCATCCATCAGTTCATGCTGGCATTGGTGGCGCGCAATCCGGATGCCTTCGCGGCCGGCAACGTCAACATGCTGCGCGAAGGTTCGATACTCGAGATTCCGACCGCTGAGGAAGCCCGAGTGGTCTCGGCGGCCGAAGCGAGCCGGCGCGTGACCGAGCAGATGCAGTGGTACGCCGAACTCAGCCCCGGGCAGGTCCAGGCACTGCATCAGGGAACGAACGAGCAAGCGCCGGTGGTTGACGATCCGCCCGTTCTCGCTAACGAAACGGCGGGAGAGTCGGTGTCCGAACTCGAGACGATCCCCTTGTCGGGGTCGGAGCCAGCTCCGCTGGAAGACGCTGCCGAGGCGACGCCGCTCGAGCGCCAGGAGCCTGATTCGACCGACGACGAATCCGGCGATTCCCTCGTTGAGACGGCGGAGGAGATGACGGCTGATGAAATGGATGAATCGCTTGATTCAGGCACTGAACCAGCACCGACCCGGGAAGTTGAAGACCCTCCGGCAACGCTCGCCGGTGAGACAGTCGACGATGCCGCGGCCAAGGAAGTCGAACCGGAGCCGATTGAACGGACCTTGGCTGCCGGCGGCGAAGACGAGCAGCCTGCTGTCGAGGCCGACAGCCCGGCAGCGGAGGATGCGGTCCTCGATCAGGTCGAAGCGCAGGCCGCTGAAGATATCGCGACTGACGAACCGGTCGAGCCCGGAGAGCCGGTCGTTGAAAGCGAGACCGCGGCCGAGTCGCTGACGCCGGAACTGCCGGCACAGGCCGTGCCTGAAGTGAGCACGCCGGTCGCCGAGGATACCGGGGAAGAACCGGCCACCGAGTCCGCTTTCATGGATCCCGGGCCCGCCGAGATGAGCCTGGAGCCACTGGCGACTGACCCGCTGACCGCCGAATCGAAGTCGGATCGCGGTCCGTTCTGGCCGGTCTGGGTCGTGCTCGGCGTGTTCGGCGTGGCCGCTCTGACGGTATGGGTCATGGCGCGGGCTGCTGCAGATCCAGCGCCGATGCCGATCGCCGAGGCTCGGGCCGGCGCGTCCGGCAGGAGCCCATCGCATCCCGAACATGATTCGGCCTCCAGTGCGGAGCAGGGCGAAACCGGGCCCAAAGCGAATGAGGCGGACGCGACACCGATCGGGACACCGCCGGTCGCGCCGCGCCACGAAGAATCGAATGATCCCGAACCGACTCCGCCCGGGGCCGTCGATCCCGAGCTGGATGCTTCGAAGGAGACCGACGCCGGTCAGGCCGAGCCCGAACCGTCGGACGTCGAGCCGGTCCGGAAGACCGAGCAAGATGAATCGCCCTGGGCCGAGTTCGAAGCCTCGGTCTTGAGCAGCGAGGCGCCCGAGTCCGAATCGAAAGCCGAATCGCAATCCGAATCGCAATCGATATCGGAATCGAGTGATGAGGCCGATTCTGGATCGGGGCATGATCCAAAAGACGATTTCGATGCCGATTTCGATAGCGATTTCGACGTGGAGCCAGAGCCAGGGCCAGAGCCGGAGCCAGGGCCGGAAGCGGCTCCCGGGCTTTCGGACGCCGACGCTGAGGTCATGATCGATCTTGCGCGCCTGACCGCTCAGGGCGGCGATCGCGGTTATGCGGTGCAGCTCCTTGACGAGGTGATCAGCGATGCATCGCCGGAGATGGCCGAGCAGGCCCGCGAGCTCAAGGCTTCGCTTCTCGATCGATAACGACAGCCCGGAGGCTGAATGATGAAAGAGCTGGCCATTGTTTTCCTTTCCCTCGCTCTCTGGGTTCCAGTGAATGCGGATGAGCGGGTGGCGACGGAAGTCCTTGCCGAGCTGGAGCGAAGCGGGCAGGTGCGGGTGACCGTTGTGTTCGAGCTGTCCGCAGGCGCATTCTCGGTCAGCGACCGGCGCGCGGAACGGCGCCAGCAGGTCAGCGCTGTCACCGATGAGCTCATCGCGGCGGCCGGGCCGGGCTTCGAGCTCAAGCGCCGGTTCCGGCTGGTTCCCGCCCTGGCCGCCGTGGTGGATCAGGAGGCCTTGTCGCGCCTCGAGAGCCATCCTTCGGTGCGCGCGATCGGCATCGATCCGGGTGGGCGGGGCCATCTCGACGTCGCGCGTCCGCTGCTCGGGATCGATCAGGTGCACGCCCCGCCGCCGACCGGGCTGGGCATCACCGGCGAGGACGTCAAGGTGGTCGTGATGGATTCGGGCATCGACAGCGACAATTTCGACTTCACCGGCGCGCTGGTCGACGAGGCCTGCTTCTGTTCCGACGGCGGGAATGGCTGCTGCCCGGGTGGAGGAACGACGCAGTTCGGCAGCGGTTCGGCCGAGGATGATCATGGCCACGGAACCTGGGTGACCGGCCATGTCATGAGTCAGGGCAACGACGCGCCCCGGGGTGCGGCACCCGATGCCGACCTCGTGGCCGTCAAGGTGCTCGACGAGAACAACAGCTTCTGCTGCGCTTCGGATATCACCGCGGCCTTCGACTGGATCGCTGACGAACACCCCGATGCCGCAGTCGTCAACGCCAGCCTGGGCACCAATGCCCTGTTCGACGGTGAGTGCAGCGCCGCCGAGACCTGGCTGATCCCGATCGCGGCGGCCGTCGCCGAAGTGGCCGCCAACGGCACGCTGATGGTGGCTTCCAGCGGCAACCAGGAAAGTGTCGGGGGCATCGAGGCGCCGAGCTGCATCGGCGATGTGATGGCCGTAGGTGCCACGTACAAGGAAGACATCAACGGCACGGTGAACTGCTCGACGCCGCAGCCGTCCCCGGATCAGGACGACGTGACCTGCTTCTCCAACGTGTCGGACGAGATCGAGATTCTCGCGCCGGGCGCGTTCATGGACACCACCGCCCTGGGCGGTGGCACTGCGACGGGTCTGGCCGGCACGTCCTTCGCGGCGCCGCTGGTGGCCGGTTGCGCGGCCCTGATCAAGGCCGCGCGTCCCGATGCCGACGGAGCCGAACTGAGAGCCGAACTGCTGAACAGCCCGGTTCGCGTCGAGGATCCGCGCGTTGGTCAGATCTTTCCCCGTCTGGATTGCCTGGCGGCGGTTGAGGCCTTGTTCCGCGACCGCTTCGAAGACGGGAACTGAGAAAGCGTATGGCTCGTGCGGTCGTGCTTCTGTCGGGCGGGCTGGACTCGTCCACCGTCCTCGCCGTCGCCCGCGCCGACGGTTTCGAGTGTCACACTCTCGCGGTCGATTACGGCCAGCGTCATCGCGCGGAGCTGCAGGCGGCCGAGGCCGTCAGTGCTGCCCTCGGCGCCCGGACTCATCGGGTCGTTCGCGTCGATCTGCGCGCCATCGGCGGCTCGGCGCTGACCGACGAGATCGAGGTGCCGACCACGCCCACCGAGGGTATTCCGGTCACCTACGTGCCGGCTCGCAATACGCTCATGCTGAGTCTCGCGCTGGGTCATGCCGAGGTGATCGGCGCGAACGACCTGTGGATCGGGGTCAACGCGGTCGATTATTCCGGTTATCCGGACTGCCGTCCCCAGTTCATCGCCGCGTTCGAGGACCTGTGCCGGCTGGCAACCCGCGCCGGCGACGAAGGCCAGGACTTCCGCGTTCATGCCCCGCTGATCCATCTGACCAAGGCCGAGATCATTCGCCGCGGGCTCGAGCTCGGGGTGGACTATTCGATAACGGTTTCCTGCTACCAGGCCGATGACGAGGGGCGGGCCTGTGGCGTCTGCGATTCCTGTCGCTTGCGGCGTCAGGGCTTCGAGCAGGCCGGCGTCAGCGATCCGACGCGCTACCGAAGCCCGGCGGGCTGAATCAGGACGAGCGGTCGATCAGGCGTTCGATCAGCCAGGTCAACGGGTCGGTGTTGCCGCCGACCTGGCGCAGGCAGGTTTCGGCTTGTGTCTTCAGCTCTTCCAGGCGGGCGTGCGCGGCTTCGATCCCGAACCGACCCGGCCAGGTGGCCTTGTCGCAGCTCTGGTCCGACAGGTTGGACTTGCCGATTTCCTCCGTGGAGGATTCGAGTTCGAGCAGATCGTCCCGGATCTGGAACGCCAGACCGATGCTCTCGGCGAACTGTGCCAGCGCCTGGCGTCGCTCCGGCGCGAGATCGGGCACCAGGCAGCACGGCATCATCACCGAGGCGCGGATCAGGGCGCCGGTCTTGAGGCGGAACATGTGCTCGAGCTCGTCGCGCTCGGGCTGCTGGTGCTCCATCTGCAGATCCAGCGCCTGTCCCCCGGCCATTCCGTCAGCGCCGCAGGCGGCCGTCAGGCAGGTGATCATGCCCAGTGCGGCGGCGGGGTATTCCGCCAGGGTCGTATCGGTAGCCAGAATCTCGAACGCGCGCGCCTGCAGGGCATCGCCGGCCAGGATGGCGGTGGCCTCGTCGAAAGCCAGATGCGCGGTGGGCTGACCACGCCTGAGATCGTCGTCGTCCATGGCCGGAAGATCGTCATGGACCAGCGAATAGCAGTGAATCAGTTCGGCGGCGCAGGCCGGCGCATCGAGCATCGATGCGGGCAGACCCAGAGCCTGGCCGGTGGCATGAACCAGCAGGGGTCGCAGGCGCTTCCCGCCGTTGAAGACGGCATAGGACATGGCGTTGCACAAGCGATCGTCATCGTGGCCGGCACAGTCGAGCCATAGATGCAGCCGGTCCTCGATGCGCTCGCACAAGGCCTCGACCTGGCTACTGAAATCCGGCGTTGATTCAGACCTGTCGGAGTCGGCCATGAGCAATTGCGGTCCGCTTGCCGGGTCAGTCGAACGGCCACAGTCGCGCCCAGAAGCCGCGGCCTTCATCGTCGCCGTCGAGTCGCTCGCGATAGTTGCTCTCGAGCAGAAGCCGGGTATCGTCGGCCAGTTCGTTGAGGTCGAGCCGACGGTAGCTGCGCTCCATCAATTCCAGGGCATCGACGTTGGCCGGTGCCTGCGGGTAGGTCTCGATCAGGTATTCCGCCCGCCCGATCGCGGCCACGTAGGCACCGCGGCGAAAGTAATACTCGCCGACCGTCACTTCATATTCGGCCAGTACATTGCGCAGGAAGACCATCCGCTGACGGGCGTCGGCCACATAGCGACTCTGGGGATGCAGCTGAATCAGTTCCTGGAACGCGTTGAATGAGCGGCGCGCGCTGTTCTGGTCGCGATCGACGATCTGACCGGGAAACAGGAGGCGCAGAAACCCCATCGCTTCATCGTAGTGGACCAGGCCCTTGAGGAAGCGGGCGTAGTCGATGTTCGGGTGCGTGGGATAGGTGCGGATGAAGCGGTCGAGCGTGGTCAGCGCCGCTTCGCTCTGCCCGGCACGCTGCATGGCGAAGGCCATGTCGAGCTGCGCCTGTTCGGCGTGGCGTCCGAAGGGGTAACGGGTGGTCAGGTTACGGTAGAGCTGGATCGCACGCTCATAGTTGCGCCCGGCCAGCGCCTGCTGCGCATCCTGATAGAGTATTTCCGGGCCAAGGTCATCTTCGCGGGTTTCGCGCCCGCAGCCGCTCAGCATTGTCGCCAGCAGGAGCAGAAGTACGAAAAGCCCTGTTCGCGGTCTCTGCGGAGCAGCGGGATTGAGGATAATGCCCATGTATGTCGAGAGTCAGTTGCAGACCAATCCTTCATGATGCCAGATTTATGAGTTCAATTGCGTCGATTACGCAGTGAGACGGGCGGTCCACCATCATGCCGAAATCAGCGCGGCGGAGGCCGGCCGGCGACTTGACCAGGTTCTGGCCGAGCGCTGGCCCGATTACTCTCGCAGTCGCCTCGCGGAGTGGATCCGCGCCGGTGAGCTGCTGGTCGATGGCCGGCAGGTCAAGCCTCGCCATCGGGTCAGCGTCGGAGAGTGCGCGGTCCTCGAAACCGAGCTGGCCGCGCATCCGGACACGCCGGCACCGCAGGCCATCGAGCTCGATATCCTGCACGCCGACGAAGCCATGCTTATCGTCAACAAGCCGCCCGGACTGGTCGTCCACCCCGGCTCGGGCAACCCGGACGGCACCCTGGTCAACGCCTTGCTGCACTACGACCAGGACCTGGAAACGCTGCCCCGTGCCGGGCTGGTTCATCGCCTCGACAAGGACACCAGCGGCTGCCTGGTCATCGCCCGGACACCGATCAGCCATCGGCTTCTGATCGCGGCGATGAAGCAGCGCCGGATCAAGCGCTTCTATCGCGCGCTGGTCTGGGGCGATCTGGCGGTCGGTGGCCGGGTCGACGAGCCGCTGGGCCGTCATCCGGTGGACCGGCGACGCCAGACAGTCCGGCCGGACGGTCGTCGCGCCGTCACCCATTTCCGGGTGACCGAACGTCTGGCCGGTGCCACCTTGCTCGATGTCGAGCTCGAAACCGGACGGACCCACCAGATCCGCGTCCACCTGGCGCATATCCGCCATCCGATCGTCGGCGATCCGACCTACGGCCGTCGCGGCGCGCCGGGCGGGCTGGACGAGGGCCAGCGCGATGCCTGGCGGGCGTTTCCGCGCCAGGCGCTTCACGCTGCGCGCATCGTGGTACCGCATCCCGACGGGGAGCGGACGGTGAGCGCCGAGGCGCCGCTCCCGGACGACTTCCTCGAACTGATCCGCTGTCTGGGCCACCATGACGCTTGAGGTGATTAGACCCCTCTGGCCGGTTGGCTCCGGCGTTTCGGCGCTGGCCACGACGCGGCTCGGTGGCGTCAGTCGCGGGCCCTTCCTTTCATTCAATCTCGGCGAGCGCTGTGGCGATGACCCGGACCGGGTTCGGCAAAATCGCGGGCTCTTGTCGACCGGCCTGCCGGCCTCGCCGCGCTGGCTTCGGCAGGTCCACGGCATCCGGGTGCTTCATCTGGACGACTGGTCGCCGGACGTCGAGGCCGACGCGGCCTGGACCGATCGACCTGGCCAGGTCGCGGCGGTGCTGTCCGCCGACTGCCTGCCGCTGCTGCTGGCCGATCGGCAGGCAAGGCTGGTGGCCGCCGTCCACGCGGGCTGGCGAGGTCTGGCGGCTGGAGTGGTCGAGGCGGCCGTGTCCGCGCTGCCGCTTGAGCCGCAGGCGCTGATCGCCTGGATCGGTCCGGGAATCTCGCAGGCGCAGTATCAAGTTTCGAGCGAACTACGCGCGCAGTTTCCGGCCGAGCAAGGTGCATTCGTCGAGAACGAGCGCGGGCGCTGGCAGGCCGATCTGAAGGCCATCGCCCGGAACCGGCTGGTCGAGGCCGGGGTGGGTCGGGTCATTGATTCAGGCTTGTGCACGGCCGCTGATGCAGGGCGCTTTTTCTCCTATCGTCGCGACGGCGGAAGAACCGGTCGCCAGGCGAGCCTGATCTGGCTGCAACCCGCCGGGTGAGTGCGGCGATTTTTCGGTTAGAATGTTGTCCCGGGCTCAAGTGGACAGACCCATGGACACCTTGGATTACCGGGCATGACTTCTCTCATCTTCGTTACCGGCGGCGTGGTCTCGTCGCTCGGTAAAGGGATTGCCGCCGCTTCCCTGGGCTCGATTCTCGAGGCGCGCGGACTCAGAGTGACCCTGCTCAAACTCGACCCCTACATCAACGTCGACCCCGGCACGATGAGCCCGTTCCAGCACGGCGAGGTCTTCGTGACCGAGGACGGTGCCGAGACCGACCTCGATCTCGGTCACTACGAGCGCTTCGTGCGTACCCGCATGACGCAGCGCAACAACTTCACGACCGGTCGCATCTACGCCAACGTGATCGCCAAGGAGCGGCGCGGCGACTATCTCGGTTCGACCGTGCAGGTCATCCCCCACATCACCGACGAAATCAAGGATTCGGTCAATCGGGCGGTCGAGGGCTACGACGTGGCCCTGATCGAGATCGGCGGGACGGTCGGCGATATCGAGTCGCTGCCGTTTCTCGAAGCCATTCGCCAGCTCGGGTTCGAGTACGGACGACAGGCGCTGTTCATGCACCTGACCCTGGTGCCTTACCTGCGCGCCGCCAACGAAATCAAGACAAAGCCGACCCAGCACTCGGTCAAGGAACTGCGCTCGATCGGCATCCAGCCCGACGTGCTGTTGTGCCGCTGCGAGCGCATGCTGTCCGACGACGAGCGGCGCAAGATCGCCCTGTTCACGAATGTTGCGCCCGAGGCCGTGATTTCGGCGGTCGATGTCGACAATATCTACAAGATCCCGCTCTTCTACCATCGCCAGGGCCTCGACCGCATCGTGCTCGACCGACTGGGGCTGAAGGCAAGCGCGCCTCAGCTTTCGGACTGGGAAGACGTCGTCGAACGTCGCGCCCGGCCTGTGCACGAGGTCACGGTGGCCATTGTCGGCAAGTACGTCGAACACGCCGATGCCTACAAGTCGCTCAACGAGGCACTGATCTCCGGTGGTCTCGCCGACCGGGTCGCGGTCAGGATCCGTCCGGTCGAATCGGAGGAGATCGAGCAGAGTGGGGTCGGCGTGCTCGAGGGCGTCGATGCGATCCTGGTTCCGGGCGGCTTCGGCGAACGCGGCTTCGAAGGCAAGCTGATCGCGATCCGGCACGCCCGGGAGCAGGGCATTCCCTACCTCGGTATCTGCCTGGGTCTGCAAACGGCGGTGGTCGAGTTCGCCCGTAACGTCTGCGGTCTCGAGGGAGCCAACTCGACCGAAATGGATCCCGAAACGCCGCATCCGGTGATCGGCCTGATCACCGAGTGGCTCGATGAGAAGGGACAGCGCGAGCTGCGTGGCGAGAACGATGATCTCGGGGGCACGATGCGGCTGGGAGCGCAGCGCTGTCACCTGGCACCTGGCTCGAAGGCGCGCAAGCTCTACGGCAAGGACGAGATCCTCGAGCGACACCGCCATCGTTACGAATTCAACAACACCTATCGTGAGCGCCTGAGCGAAAAGGGCATGGTGCTGTCGGGCTTTTCGGTCGACGGCACCCTCGTCGAGATGATCGAATTGCCCGACCACCCGTGGTTCCTGGCCTGTCAATTCCATCCCGAATTCACCTCGACGCCGCGCGACGGGCACCCGCTGTTCACCGGATTCATCCGCGCCGCGCTCGAACGACGCGAGGCCCTGGCCGGCCGTCCGGCCAAGGTCGCGGGCGCATGACCGTCAACATCGCCGGGTTCGAGGTCGGCCTGGATCGCCCGCTTTTCCTGATCGCCGGGCCGGATACGCTCGAATCCCTGGACCTGTGTCACGAGGTGGCCGGCACGCTCAAGGAAATCGCCGAGCGCCTGGGGATCCCCTATGTCTTCAAGGGCTCCTTCGACAAGGCCAACCGGACGTCGGTCAAGAGCTATCGCGGGCCGGGCCTCGATGAGGGGCTGGCGATGCTCGAATCGGTCCAGAAAACGATCGGCGTGCCGGTGCTGACCGACGTTCACGAGGACACGCCGCTGGACGCGGTCGCCGCCGTGGTCGACGTGGTCCAGACGCCGGCCTTCCTCTGTCGCCAGACCAACTTCATCCAGAACGTGGCCCGCCTGAACAAGCCCGTCAACATCAAGAAGGGCCAGTTCCTGTCGCCGTGGGAAATGAGCCGGGTGGTCGAAAAGGCGCGCGCGGTCGGCAACGATCAGCTGATGGTCTGCGAGCGCGGCTACATGTTCGGCTACAACAACCTGGTCGCCGACATGCGTTCGCTGGCGATCATGCGCGAGACCGGCTGCCCGGTCGTGTTCGATGCGACCCACTCGGTTCAGCTGCCCGGCGGCCAGGGCGAGTCTTCCGGCGGTGCGCGAGAATTCATCCCGGTCCTGGCCCGCGCGGCCGTCGGCGTCGGTGTGGCCGGCGTATTCTGCGAAACCCACCCCGACCCTGAAAAGGCGCTGTGCGACGGCCCGAATTCGATGCGACTGGCGGAGATGGAATCGCTGCTGGAGACCCTGGCCGCGATCGACCAGGTCGTCAAGGATCAAGGATCAAGGTGAAAGGCTCAAGGATCAAGGATCAAGGATCAAGGATCAAGGATCAAGGATCAAGGATCAAGGATCAAGGATCAAGGATCAAGGATCAAGGATCAAGGATCAAGGATCAAGGATCAAGGATCAAGGATCAAGGATCAATTGACCCTGCTCAACACCGATTGAACCGTAAACTGCAATGCTGAAACCTGAAATCTGAAACCCGGAACCTTGTTCCCTGTTCCTTGTACCTTGTTCCTTGTTCCTTGTACCTTGTACCTTGTACCTTGTTCCTTTTTTAAACCCCCAACCCGGACCCAGAACATGAAAATCCAGCAAATCCAAGCCCTCGAAATCCTCGATTCACGCGGCAACCCGACGCTCGAGGCCGAGGTTCATCTGGACGATGGGTCGATCGGGCGGGCTGCGGTGCCGTCGGGGGCTTCGACCGGCGAGCGCGAGGCGGTCGAGCTGCGTGACGGCGACAGCGCCCGTTTTTTCGGCAAGGGCGTGACCCGGGCCGTGGCCAACGTCAACGGCGAGATCGCCGACGCGGTCCGCGGGATGGACGCGGGCGATCAAGCGGCGCTCGATCGGCGCCTGATCGAGCTGGACGGCACCGACAACAAATCGCGCCTGGGCGCCAACGCGCTGCTCGCGGTGTCGCTGGCCTCGGCCCATGCGGCCGCGGGCGCGCGGGGACAGTGGCTGTATGAGTCGATCCTCGAGGCCACCGGACGCGAGGCGAGCCTGCCGGTGCCGATGATGAACATCCTGAACGGTGGTGCGCACGCCGACAACCGGGTCGATATCCAGGAGTTCATGATCATGCCGGTGGGCCTGCCCGACTTTCCCTCGGCCCTGCGCGCCGGCACCGAAATCTTTCATGCGCTCAAGGGCATCCTGCGCCAGCGCGGTTTGAGCACCGCGGTCGGCGACGAGGGCGGCTTCGCGCCGGATCTCGGCTCGAACGAAGAGGCGCTGGAGCTGCTGCTGACCGCGATCGTCGAGGCCGGATACGAGCCCGAGAAGCAGGTGGTACTGGCGCTGGACGTCGCTTCGAGCGAGTTCTACAGCAACGGCCGCTACAACCTCGCGTCCGAGGGCCGCAGCTTCGATTCCGACGCCTTTGTCGGCTACCTGGCCGAGCTGGTCGAGCGTTTCCCTATCCGCTCGATCGAAGACGGCATGGACGAAAACGACTGGGAAGGCTGGGCGTCGCTGACCCGGCGACTCGGTCAGCAGATCCAGCTCGTCGGCGACGATCTGTTCGTGACCAACACCGGCATTCTCGGGCGCGGCATCGACGAGGGCATCAGCAACGCCATCCTCATCAAGCTCAATCAGATCGGCACCCTGACCGAAACGATCGAAGCGATCGATATGGCCCGTGCAGCCGGATTCGGGACGATCATCTCTCACCGCTCGGGTGAGACCGAGGATGTCACCATCGCCGACCTGGCCGTCGCCACCGACGCCGGCCAGATCAAGACCGGCTCGCTGTGCCGCTCCGACCGCGTCGCGAAGTACAACCAGCTCCTGCGCATCCAGCAGAGGCTTGGAGGGAAGGCGAGGTTTGCCTCGCCCGCGCGAATCAAAGTCGGGGGGTGACGCGGGCTCTGCCCGCTTCGCGAGAGCCGACCTCCGGCCATTGTCGCAAGGTGCATTATCGTGCTGCGCCTGTGTGCCTTAAGGGCTGGCCAGCAAGAGTCAAAGGCGGTTTCGCCCCGCTTCGCTGAGGGCGAGGTACTTTTGTCAGACGATACAAAAGTACCCAAAAAATCTGGACGCCCACGAAGCCGCCGGCCTTCGGCCGGTCCCCCCGGATCAAGTCCGGGGCAGGCTCTGTGATGCTCGGTCCAGGCGGGGTCCACAGAACTCCCTGCGTTCGCTACGCTCTCTCCGGTCAGACATGCTGTGGCCCTTTTTCCGCCTGGCCCTGCGCTTCTCGGCGCCTTCCAGGGCTAAGGCAGAGTCAACAGCTGACGGAGCATCGCGGAGCTCGCTCCAAAAAAGGCGAGAAAGAGCTCCGACCAATGCTGAATCTCGCGAGCTCGTAGTGCTCCGATGATTAAAAAATCAGACCATCGATGAGCTCTCCGCCGTCGACGCAGCCGAGAAGCGCAGGATCAAGCGGATCTGAGGGAGCGTGTGTCTGAGCGGAGCGCAGGCGGGAACGCAAGGGCGGTTTGCGCCAACGGCGCATGAAGCCCTGGAGTGGAGCCGTAGCGCGTGAGTTGAGCGACCGCCGCTTGCTCCGAGCATCGCAGAGCCTGCCCCGGACTTGATCCTGGGGGACCCGAAGGGCAAGTCGCCCAGGCCCACCCAGAAGCGCTTTTGGTTACTTTTGGCGCGCTGCGAAAAGTAACCCGCCCAGGTAGCGAAGCGTGGGCGGAACGCCTTTGATCTTAGATCTTTTGCATCGTCTGGCAAAAAGACCTCGCCCTCAGCGAAGCGGGGCGAAACCGCTTTTGATCTTGTTTTCAGCCTGTCCAGCCGCAAGCCGTGCGAAATCCCGCAGCGGACAATCCGTCCGCCGAGCCCGGAAAGCAGCAGCGAGACATCAAGAGAAGAGAAACCTTCTAGTCATCCAGCTTGTCAAGAATCTCACTGACGATATCATTCATCGTCAACACCCCTTCGAGTTCGTTGTTCGAGCTGACGACCAGCCTGCGGATGTCGAAGCGCAGCATCATGGACACGGCGTGGCGGACTTCGAGCTGGCGCGGGACGGTCAGAACGGGTCGCGTGGCGATGTCGTAGACGTTGACCAGGTCGATGTCGCCGTCTTCCTCGATGATCGTGCGCAGGATCGCGGTGTAGGTCACCAGGCCCCAGGCGTCGCCGTCGTGACGTTTCTCGACAACCAGTGATTTGACCTTGCGCGCGCGCATTTTCTCCATCGCGTCGCGCAGGGTGGCCATGCAGGAGATGGTCACCACGTCGCTGACCATCAGGTCTTCGACGAGGCGGTGGTTATGGTCGTTGCTCATCAGATTTCATCCTCGATTTGCCGGGTGAACTGGTCGAGTTCCGGCGAGCCCATGCCGCCGACGTGTTCCAGCGGAAAGGTGAAGGCGATGCCGCGCGGATCGTTTTCCAGCTCGAGTTCCCGGGTCAGGGCCTTGAGCACCTGGAGCGACAGCCGCTTCTCGAGAACCGCCATCATGACCGATTGGGCGCCTTCGTAGGTCAGGCCGAAGAAGGTCTTCTTTTCCTTGGCGGTGATGCCGCGTCCGCTGAACAGCGTGAGCGCACCGGCACCGGCCTCGCGCGCGATATCGATCGCCTTGTCCTCCATCTCTTCGGCGAGAACGGCGACCAGAACGGAAAATTTCATGCTTTGATACCTCGTTTGGTGGCGATCCGGTCCATCACGATCGCATAGATCATGACGGTGACGATCGGAAAGATCGACGCGAACGCGATCAGCCCGAAGCCGTCGATCAGTATATTGCGACCCTCGATGTTCGAGGCCAGACCGATTCCGAGCGCCGTGATCAGCGGCACGGTGACCTCCGATGTCGTGACGCCGCCCAGGTCGTAGGCCAGGGCGATGATATAGCGCGGCGCCAGGAAGGTCAGGCTGATGACCAGCAGGTAGCCGCAGATGATGTAGAGGTGGATCGAGTCGCCGGCGATGATCCGATGGACGCCTACTGTGATGCCGACGGCGACGCCGATCGCCACCATCAGGCGAATCGTCGCGCCGTTGATCCTGCCGGCGGCCGCCTCCTCGGCCTTCTTTCCGATCGCGATCAGCGCCGGTTCGGCCATGGTCGTGGCGAAGCCGATCGCGAACGCGAACAGATAGACGAACACGATCCGGTCGTTGTTGATGAGCTGCTCGGCCATGCGTTCGCCGATCGGGAACAGGCCCAGTTTGAGCCCGACGACAAAAGCGTACAGGCCGATCAGGACCAGGCCGAAGCCGAAGATCACCATCGCCGGCTTCGGAATGCGCTTGCGGATCACGCCGAACTGAAAGACCAGGATCGCGATGATGATCGGCAGAACGTCGCGCACCATCCGGGCGAGATCGGCGATCAGGCTGGCCGGAGAGTTCGGTAGTTGGCGGGGTTTGCTGTCCTCGGCGCTGGTCGCGGTGCGGTCGCTCGCGGCGCCGTCGGTTTCGCCCGAGCCGAAGACCAGCGCGCCGTAGAGCTGGACCGTGATCATCGGCACCATGACGGCCAGCGCCACCAGGCCGAAGCCGTCGGCCAGCGGGTTGCGGCCGCGGATCGAGGCCGCCAGGCCCAGGCCCAGCGCGGCGATCAGGGGTACCGTGACGATATTGGTGGTCACCCCGCCGGAGTCGTAGGCCAGGCCGACGATCTCCGCCGGCGCGAAGAAGGTGACGATGACGACGAGCGCATAGCCGCCGATCATCATCCAGTGCAGCGGCAGCCCGAGAATGATGCGCAGCACGCCGACCGCGACAACGGCGCCGACCGAGGTCGCGACCAGCAGGCGCAGGACCAGCGGATCGATCTGCCCCTCGCTGATCCGGGCGGCCTGTTCGGCGACCGCGATCAGGGCGGGCTCGGCGATCACCGCGCCGAAGCCCATGCAGAAGCCGAAGATCATCAGCCAGGGCAGCGAGCCCTTCGCGGCGAACTCGTTGGAAAGCCTCTTGCCGATCGGGAAGACGCCCATTTCCAGGCCCTGCAGGAACAGCGCCACGCCGAGGACGACAATGGCGAGGCCGACCACGATCGAGGTCAGGCCCTCGGGCACCTGCTGCAGGACCGCGAACTGGAAGACGCCCACGACCAGCACGATCGGCATCAGATTGCGCAGCGAATGCAGCAGCGTTTCTAGAAACTGGCGGGTCAGACTCATGGCTGAATTCTAAGGGCTGGCCGATGACGCGGTGAAGAAGCCGGGCTCATCGTCGACGCGATCTTTATCAGGTTGCGACTCGATGCATTATCATGTCGACGCTGATTCCTACCAGGCCGCCTTCTTCATGCCGTTCAGATCCATCGCATTCTTCGTCTTGTTCGTCGCTTCCTTGCCGGTCATCGCCGATTCACCGGCCTGGCAACCCGATTCAACCACGATCTGGCCTGCCTCGGGCGGCCAGGCCCGGCTGGAGTTGCGCGGCGACTTCCTGCCCGATCACGGCGTCGAAGTCCTGCAGGGCACCGGGCAGCGGCACGAGCGCTTCACCGCCCCGGTCCCCGTGATGGGTGGCGCGCTCTGGATCTACGCGCCGTTCGGCAATTTCGAGGATTTCAGCGGCGGCGAGCTGATGCTCGCGACCGATCTGACGCTGCGCCACCGTGGCCGGGAGCTGGTTCTCGAGCGGCTTCTGCTGCGCCCGGCCGAGCAGGAGCGCATCCCGGTGCTGCAGATGTTCGACGCCGACGGCAATCATCTGGCCAACGTGACGCATATCCACGCGCTGCTGCATCACGATGCCGCGCTCGCGACCCTGCACAACGCCGATGTGACCGCGACCGCGCGCCTGGCCGAGATGCTGGGGCAGCCGGCCCTGACCGATCTGCCGATCGGGCAATTGTGGCTGGATCTGACGCTCGATATTCCTTCGGGGGCCGACCTGTCAGGCCAGGGGATCGACTTCAGTGGACGGGACCTGAGCTGCGACACCCGGCCCTGGTGGCCGCAGGATGGCTATGTGGCCGACGTCGAGTTGATCGCGATGGGCCAGGTCGCCGGGGGCGGCTTCGAGCCCAACAGCGGGCATCTGAAGATCACGCCGTCGGCCACGCTGAAGAACGCGGGCGACGCCGATGTGCCCTGGTTCCGGCAGTTCGATCCGGCCCCGCCGTCGCTGTATCCGCACGATCCGCGCGATCAGCATCCGTTTCTGCTCTGGAACCTTTATCGGATCAAGGACGGTCGGATCGAGCAGCTCGCCGCGTCAGGCACCAAGCATGCCTTCTTCACAATCAACGTCAATTGCGACCTCAACTGCTTCAACGGCAATATCCTCTGGCCGGGCTGCGAGGACACCTATGCCGTCAACAACAACGATTCCAGCACCTATCAGGGCCCGCGTTCGGAAATTGATGCCTCGAAAGGGCTTTGGGACAGCTGCAATTCGTTCTTCGATTCGGACTGCAACGGCTCCCAGGACGGCTTCTCGGGTCAATGGAACAACCGTCTGCTGGTCGATCCGGCCGAGCTTGACCACGCCGACGCGGACTATTTCATGGGCGCCTGGTACGTGATCCAGTACGACGTCGATATCTTCAACACGATGGGCTACCGCAGCATCAACCCGAACCAGGGCGGCTCGGGTGGCTATACCTTCAATCCGCTCGGGACTTTCACCAACGGCTCTCCGCTCAGCGAGTGGGTGGCCGAGGGCGGAGCCGATCCTCTGGCGGGCCATGAACTGGTCGTCGTGCCGTCGCTGACTCCGGACGAGCCCTATCCGTTCAACATGCCACAGGGCCATCTGCGCGTGCTGGCCCGCGCCGAAGACCTCGGCGACGGGACCTGGCGCTACCGCTACGCGGTGATGAACTTCGATTTCGACCGCGGCGTGGACGCGTTCACGGTTCCGCTGGCCGAAGATGCCGAAGTGCTCGATACCTGGATGGGCGGGCCGCCCGACGTGCTCTCGGGTGCCTGGTCGGCCACGGTCTTCGATGATCGGGTGGTCTTTTCCAGCCCGGGCGGCCGCAGCGGGTTCCTGCCCTGGTACACGCTGTACAACTTCGAGCTGGTCACCGATCAGGCGCCGGTCGAAGGGGGTCTCGTGCGGCTCGGCGCCGTCGGCAAGGTCGAGCCGGACGTCATCGACGTGGACATGCCGGCGCCGGGCAACGCGCTCCTGATCGATCCGATGATCTTCGAGGACCGCTTCGAGAGCGTCGAATGAACCACCGGGGTCGGACCAGGCGGTTCGGCGAGGCATCGAGATCGAGCCCGCCGCCCCTCCCCGACCCTCTTGAAGATGCAAATGATTCTCGTTAAAATACGACTTTTCCACAAGGCTTCTCTGCAATGATGATTTTCCGCTGGATTCTGATGGGCGTCATCGGCGCCACGCTGGTGGCCTGTTCCGAGCCGGAAGGCGAACGCGAACCCGAAACCGCTGACGACGCGGCCAACGAGCAGGCCCGCGTCGTGGTCTACACCTCGCGCCAGCCGCACCTGATCGAACCGCTGTTCGAACGCTATACCGCCGCGACCGGCGTCATGGTCGATTACATCAACGACAACGAGGCCTCGCTGATCGAGCGCCTCGATGCCGAGGGCGATCGGACCAATGCCGATGTCTTCATCACCGTCGATGCGGGCAATCTCTGGCACGCGGCCGAACGCGGCCTGCTGAAGCCGCTGGATAGCGCTGCGCTCAACGACGTGGTTCCGGCCGAGTATCGTGACGAGAGCGGTCAGTGGTTCGGTCTGTCGCTGCGCGCCCGAACCATCGTCTATCATCCGGATCGCGTCGATCCGGCGGACCTGTCCACCTACGAGGATCTTGCCGACGCTCGCTGGCAGGGACGGCTCTGCCTGCGCACCTCGCGCAAGGTCTACAACCAGTCGCTCGTGGCCATGATGATCGAGCATCACGGCGAAGAGCGGACCGAAGAAATCGTATCCGGCTGGGTCGCCAACCTGGCGACCGACCCGTTTTCGTCGGATACCCGGCTGATCGAGGCCATTGCCGCCGGGCAGTGCGACCTCGGGCTGGCCAACACCTACTATCTCGGCCGCCTCAAGGCCGAGGACCCGGACTACCCGGTTCGTCTCTTCTGGGCCAACCAGGACACGACCGGGGTGCACGTCAACGTGTCCGGAGCCGGCGTGACACAGCACGCGCCGCGGCCGGAACAGGGCCAGGCCCTGATCGAATGGCTGGCCTCGGACCAGGCCCAGGCCGAGTTCGCCGAGCGCAATCTCGAGTTCCCGGTCGATCCCGACGTTCCGGCGCGCGGTCTGGTCCTCGACTGGGGCGAGTTCGAGGCCGACGACACCCCGCTGGTCATCGCCGGAAAGCGCCAGGCCGAGGCGGTCCGCCTTATGGATCGTGCAGGCTTCCGTTGAACGCCTGATCGTCTGGCGCAAGGGTCTGCCGAGCGGACGCCGCTGGGCGCTCCTGCCGCTGCTGGTTCTGATCGGCCTGCCGCTGGCCATGCTGGCCTTGAGCTGGTTCGAGCCGCAGCCTGACACCTGGCAACACCTGCGTACCTGGCTGCTGCCACGTCTGGTGCAGCACACCCTGATCATGCTCGTCGTGGTCGGCCTCGGAGTAGCGCTGCTCGGCGTGGGCCTGGCCTGGCTGTCGGCCTGTTGCGAGTACCCGGGCCGGCGCTGGCTCGATCCGCTGCTGGTCATGCCGCTGGCCTTCCCGACCTATGTACTGGCCTTCATCTATCTCGGCGTGCTGGACTTCGCCGGGCCGCTGCAGAGTCTGTGGCGCGAGTTCTTCGACGGCGCGCCGCCGCTGGTCTCCGGGCTCAGCCGCCCGGCCGGCGTGCTCTACATTCTCGTTCTGGCCTACTATCCCTACGTCTATCTTCTCGCACGGGCTGCTTTCATCGGCGGCGGCCTGACCGCGTTCGAGGCCGGTCGCAGCCTCGGCGTCGGCCCTTGGGGCAGCTTCATGCGGGTGGTCGTCCCGATGGCACGGCCGGCCATCGTCGCCGGAATGGCGCTGGCCCTGATGGAAACGCTGGCGGATTTCGGCGCCGTATCGATCTACGGGTTCGAGACCTTCACCACGGCGATCTATCGAACCTGGTTCGGCCTGTTCAATCTGACCGCGGCGGTGCAGCTGGCTTCGATCCTGATGCTGTTCGTTCTAACGCTGCTCCTGGCCGAACGCTTCAGTCGTGGACATCGTTCTAGACTGGCCGAACGCCGGCCGAGCGGCCACCGCATCCGCTTGCGCGGCGGCGCGGCGCTGTCGGCAACCGGTATCCAGCTGGCCGTCGTGCTGCTCGGCGTCGTGATCCCGCTCGTGCAGCTGCTGGTCTGGGTCGGGCCGCAGTTCGGCGACATCCTGGCGCGTGATCTGCCGGCTCTGATCGGCAACACCATGCTGCTCGGGCTGGTCGGTGCGGCCACCGTGCTGCTTGGCGGTGTGCTGCTGCTGGTGTCGACCCATCGTGCTCCCGCCCGGGTGATGGCGCTGGGTGAGATCGCCGCGCTGGGCTATGCCATTCCCGGCACGGTCCTTGCCGTGGCGATCATGCTCGCCTTCATCAGACTCGACCAAACCGCCGGCACCGCGCTGGCCAGCGGTCTGCTGGCCTTGATCCTGGCCTACGTCATCCGTTTCGTGCGCGTCGCCTGGGGACCGCTCGACGGCGTGGCCGAGCGTATCCGGCCCGAATATTCGGAAGTCGCGCGCAGCCTCGGGGTGCCGCGCTGGTACCGGCTGTGGCGAGTCAATCTGCCCCTGCTCGGCCCGGGCCTACTGACCGCCTTCCTGCTCGCCCTGGTCGAGATCGCCAAGGAAATGCCGGCAACCCTGATGCTAAGGCCCTTCGGCTGGGACACCCTGGCCATCCGCATCTACGAACTGACCGCCGAAGGCCAGTGGCAAGCGGCCGCGATTCCGTCCCTGGTCCTCGTCGCCCTCGGCGCAATACCGGTCTTTCTCCTGATTCGTCGGGCGAGGGTGGTCAGGTAGGAGCAAGGTACAAGGAACAAGGAACAAGGTACAAGGTACAAGGTACAAGGTACAAGGTACAAGACGGGATGCCTTTCACCTTGCTCCTTGATCCTTGATCCTTGATCCTTGATCCTTGATCCTTGATCCTTGCTCCTTGTTCCTTGTTCCTTGCTCCTTGTTCCTTCATCAAAACCCGGAAACCGCTAGAATGTGCGGCTCCCCGAATCCCTCCATCCCCATGCCTCTCAAAACTCCGCTCTACGACGTTCACACTGCCTCCGGCGGCAAGATGGTCGAGTTCGCCGGCTGGTCGCTGCCGATTCACTACGGCTCGCAGATGGAGGAGCATCACGCGGTGCGGCGCGAGGCCGGCATGTTCGATGTCTCGCACATGACCGTAGTCGATGTTCAGGGGGCCGGCGCTCAGGACTTTCTGCGCCGGCTGCTGGCCAACGACGTGGCGAAGCTGAAGACGCCGGGACAGGCCCTGTATGGCTGCATGCTCAACGACCAGGGCGGGGTGATCGATGACCTGATCACCTACTACCTCGATACGGCCTTCTATCGCACGATCGTCAACGCCGCCACGCGCGAGGCGGACCTGGCCTGGATGCAGGAGCAGGCCTCGGGTTTCGACGTCGAACTCATCGAGCGCGACGATCTGGCCATGGTCGCGGTCCAGGGTCCGCAGGCACGCGATCGGGTCATCGAGTGGCTCGGGGCTCGCTCGGCCGCCGATCTGAAGCCGTTCAGAGCGACCAGCCACGGCGATGTCTTCATTGCGCGCACGGGTTACACCGGAGAAGACGGCTTCGAAGTGCTGCTGCCGGCAAGTCAGGCGGAAGCGTTCTGGCGCGGTCTGGCTGAATCAGGCGTGCAGCCCTGCG
>Ga0208112_100458_pt1 | contig 35414 bp, 34 predicted proteins | sample HotLakConsoUCCLE_FD_184736 | JGI IMG/M metagenome (GOLD analysis project Ga0208112, IMG submission 184736) | Hypersaline microbial mat communities from Hot Lake, Washington, USA - Hot Lake Consortium UCC-LE (SPAdes) (version 2) ... | reverse complement strand
CAACCGCGCGCTGCGTCACCGTGGCGAAAGCGTCGCGGAGAGATACCGGACTCACACCCGGCCCCGGATTGAAATATCACGACGCATGGGCAACGCACCCGAACGACGCTCTCGCCGAACGCGGCAGCGGGGCGGAGGGGCGGAGGGGCCGAGGGGCCGAGGAGCCGAGGAGTGGAGGGGCACATGTTTCGCAAGAGGCTTCGCGAGCAGGGGCGGCCAATGGAGGCTCATGCGGGTTGCATGTTGCGACCGATGAACCCGAACAGACTGCGCTCCCCGGGAGGGCCTTGCAAGCAGGCTTGTCGCGTGACCCGGCGCATCAGGGCCCTGGTCAGCGGGAAGCCCGCCCGATCAGGGATATGCTAGAGACATGACACGTTATTGCGCTCGATCTCATCGACATTGCGCACGGGCCAGGGCGTCGTTTCGCCAAGTTCGAGATCACCGGTGATCGCATATCCGATCATCGGGGTATAGACATTGGCGACTTCCGCGAGAATGAAACTGCTGTCGGGAACGGCGAAGCCCGCGGGAATATCGACGCTGCTGCCCGTCGCGCGCGGCCCGATATCGCGCCCGTCACTCCAGCAGACACGGCCGACGAGGCTGCCATTGTCATCCTCTATGACGACCGAGGAAACCCGCATGGTCACGCGGGAGATGTCATAGGGCGCCATGACGGAGAGGGCGGCGTTGAAGACCTCCTCCATCTGGGCATTGTCGATGCCGTCCGATGACCGGCTGGTGATATCGGCAATGGTGCGCGACAGGATCGTGACCTTGCGATTGATGTTCACGCCCTGCGTGACCTCGGACATGCCGAGAAACAGAAGCAGCATCACCGGCAGGATCATGGCGAATTCGACGGCTGCGACACCGGCGGTTGCCAGCGGGAAGGCCCGTGCGCGCCGCCAGGTCCCGCGACATTCCGCGAGCGCCAGATGCAGACCATAATGCAAGACCGGGTGGAACCGTCCACCTGTCCACAGACGCATCATCGCGTGCTTCATGAATCCGGTCATGCCCACCCTCACTGTGTGAACGGTTCGTTGCGGAAAGCCGACGTGGCCATGATCAGACGCCCGCCACCATTGAGCATGGTCTCGCGCGAGCCGAAAATTCCAACGAAAGCCGGATAGTTCATGGCGGCACGCACCACCACGATTTCATCGGGGCCGGTCGCCTGATAGTCGAAATCGGATGCGTCGAATTCACCTTCCGGCGTGACCGGAGTCGCCAGCGTGGCGCCGGGAAAGTTCGGGAAGGAGCGGACATCAACCTCGACGAGATCATTGCAGTTGAACAACGCCGTCACCCGGCTGCAGATCTCGTCACGGAAAGCATCCGCGCTCTGCCCGCCGGCATTCTGGAATTGCCCCGTATAGATCTGCCGCGATGCATCGGCGACGGCGTTTTCCAGCACCTGCGTGGCCCAGAAGGTCAGGGCGACTTCGATGATCGCGAAGATGATGCCGAAGAAGGGCAACGCCACCAGCGCGAATTCGACCGCCGTGGCACCCTCGCGATCCTTCAGGAAATGCCGCAGGACCAGCCGGCGCCGCAAACTGTCGCCGCAGCGGGTGCCCGTGCGGCCTTTCCGCGCTGCTCCCCCGGCGCCCGAGACGGGAACATTTGCCGGACACATATCGGGAGCATCAAATGATTGTGGACAATTCATCGACCCAATCCTCGTCTCTTCCAGCGAACCGATCCGCAGCGCGCGCCGCGCCGGATACGCGTCATGAGATCCATCCTCGATAGCGCGAAATGATTTCCCGAGCGTTATCCGGAATGATGAAACCCGGGACAGTTCACCGCTATATTATCAAAAATTGTGATAATTTGCATCTATAAATCATCGATGAGGCTTAATAAAAACTATTTAATATACATAAAGATTATAAAAATATTAAAATTTGATAATTCAAATCGGAAAGCCGCCGCGCCTGCAGGACGCGACGGCCATATCGGGAAACCGTGTTGGTCGCGATGGCCCGGAAGCGATCAGCGGCGGGTGGCCAGCTCGTTGCGCTGTGTCGCCTGCGCGCCGACGCCATCGAAGAAACCCGGATTATCACCGAGTTGCAGCGACGGCTGGCAGGTCGGCGTGCAGGAATAGGATTCACGATTGAGCCCGCGCTGAACCGTCACCACCGAATCCTGCGGGGCCTGCACGCTGATCATGGATTCAGCGAGAAGTGCGCCGGACCCGTCGAGGGCAATCATGTTGGTTGACCCGAAGCTCTTGCCCGTCACCACGAGGATGCCGTTGCGCTGGACCGTGACGTCCGCAATGATCGGGTTTCCCACGATCACGGTCTGGGTGCGTTCGGGCAACTGCACGACCTTGGCATGATCGACATGGACCACGAAAGCGCCGTCATCGACGGTCGCGCCCGCGCCGGGAGCGGTCGCTGCGGCACCTGAGGGGATCGACACGGTTTGCGCGGCGGGTGCGACGGCTTCGCCCTGGCCGCCTTCGACCGGATCCTGCGTGCGGGGTTCGCCGCCGGCGAGAGGCGCATCACTGACATTGCGGGGAGCGACTGGCGCGGGTGGCGCCACCTGCGCCGTCTGTCTCGCCTGCACGTCCGGCGTACCGTCCTCTTGCATCGTGACGTCTTGCCCGGTGGTTTCCTGCCCGGCGGCTTCCTGCGCCGTCGCCTGCCAGGGGGAAAGGTCGCCGGTGAAGAGCGCCAATGCGGTGGCGGACACGATCGCAATACCCAGCGGACGGGTCAGGCGGGCGGGACGGATAACACGGTTCAGCCGAGGCGCCATGGTTTCGCTCACTTCGCGGTCTCTTGGAATCACCCTGTGGTTCTAACCCGGAATGGTGAATGAATGACTAACTACCGGGCATTGTCCGATTTTTTTCACGCAAAAGTGGCATTTTGAATCAAATGCTGCTATATACAGTCTTGCGCGGCTTTATACAGTCTTGCGCGGCTTGGCGCCGAGTGGGCTTTTGCTGTCTGATGCAGGGAGCCGCTCGACTACATGTTAACGATTGATTAGCCTTGAATAACTTGATGCATTCACTGAGATACTTCGGAGGTGCAAATAGCCTTTATAAAGAATTACGCAGAGATTTGTTAACCATCCGGGCCTGATTTCAAGTATTAATTTGTTTCGACGATGAAATTAACTTCATTGAAACAGAGCCCTCCTACATTGTCCCTCGTCCTCGGCGGCGTGCTGCGGCGCGGCGCTCGCGGACATCAACAGGCAACCGTGACAGGAGCTTACCGACCATGAAAAATCTTTTTTCCCGTTTCGCCAATGACGAATCCGGCGCCACCGCCATCGAATATGGCCTGATCGCCGCCCTCATCGCCGTCGTGATCATCGGCGCCCTCGAGCTTCTCGGCGAAGAACTCGACTCCACCTTCGAAGAGGTCTCGACCGCCATCGGCGGCGCAGGCGATTGATCTGCCACGGCGTTTCGGTTGAACCGCCACGCGACAGCGCGCCTCGAACGGCGCGCTGTCATGATAGGCGATCCTGCGTTCAACTATCCGCAAGCAATCGCGTTGCGTGGCTTGATGCAAGTCACGCGATATCTCGGGCATGCGTTGCGCCCCCCCTTGACGTCGGTTCGCATCATTGAACGCACGGAGGTTGCCGTGAGAGCCTTGCTTGCGCGTGCCATGAACGACGAATCGGGATCAACTGCCACGGAGTATGCCGTGATCGCAGCCGTCATGGCCATCGTCGTGGTAGCCGGCGCACGCAGTGTCGGTGCCGAGATCTTCGAACTCTATGGCTTCGTGAGCGTGAACATCGCCGAGGCTCTGCAGGGCGGCGAAGCCGAACCCTGATCCCATGAACCTTGATTCCATGAACCCTGATTCCATGCACGAACCGTCCTTGCCGAACGGCGGGTGACGATGGCGCATGCGGTCGGGCTTGCGCTCCGTGCAGCGCCGAGCCCAGCTCCCCCGACAGGCCCGCCAGACGATATCGAACACGGCCTCGAACGCAGCCTCTGGCACGGATACGCCCTGCCCGCGACGTCTCGGCAAAAAATTTATCAAAAATTGTATTGCTGGATCGGCAATTGACGCCAGGCCAAGGCGTTCAAAGGCTCACAGAGCAAGTTGTCAGCATCCCCAGGTTGATTTTTTTCGTCGATTCCGGGGAATGATACGTCTGATTAACCATAAGTTGACGATTGCGTGTTCGAATTCGGGCGTCAACACAAGCGACGCGTGGATTTTAGCTGCCATGAAACGAGCCCAGATTGTCGTCCTCGGCATCGCCGTCACCGCCGGTATCGGCGCTATGTTTCTGATGCGCGGCGGCAACGAGCCGCCGCCACCGAGAGAAGTCGTCACCGTGTCCGAGCCCTCGGCACCCGCGATGGAAGTCCTGGTCGCTGCGGCGGACTTGCCCATGGGGCGGCGCCTCAACCGCGCGGATCTGCGCTGGCAGCCCTGGCCGGCCGATTCGGTGCCGGTCGGACTGATTACCCGCTCGGCTGCCTCCGAGTCACTTGACCAGATTGCCGGCTCTCTGGCGCGAAGCCAGATCCTCGCCGGTGAGCCGATTCGTCGCGAGCGCCTGATCCAGTCGGAGAACGGCGGCTTCATGTCGGCGATTCTTCCTGCAGGAAAGCGCGCCGTCGCGATCTCGATCGATACGCGCGGCTCATCGACAGCCGGCGGCTTCATCCTGCCCAATGACCGTGTCGACGTGCTGCGCACGTTCCGCACCGACGATGCCGGCGGCCAGGGTGATCAGCAGGCGACCGAGATCCTGTTGCGCAACATCCGCGTCCTCGCCATCGGCAGGAACGTGCAGACGGATGATCAGGGCAACTCGAGCGCCGAGGGCGAAACCGCAACCCTCGAGCTCACCCCGTCCCAGGCCGAGATCGTCACGCTGGCCCAGCGTACCGGACATGTCTCCCTGGCCCTGCGGTCTCTGGCGGATGCCGAGCTTGGAGAGGATGAACTCGACGAAGACGGACGCGGACTCACGGTCGTGCGCTTCGGCATCCCACGCCAGACGACGACCCCCTGAGGCGACCATGTCCAGATCCGATTCCCGCATGCGCAAACCGATTCGCGACCCGCGTCGTTCGAGCCCGGCGACACCGGTCCGCGCCGAAGCGCCGGCACCGCCAGCAGGCCTCGCCGCCCGCATTCTGCGAGAGAGAAGAGCCATGACAGCAGAAACTTCAGCCGCAGCGCCCGCGCCGTTCCGGAACCGCATCCGGACCTTCGCAACGGCGGCGCACCAGGCCCCCTCCAAAGCCGGAACGCGCGGCGGGGTGCGCACAAGTCGCAAGCTCGGCTTCACGATGCTCTGCGCCACCGCAGCGCTGACATTGTATCTCGCCCCGCTATCGGTGCAGGCCGCAGATTTCGATTCGGGCGGCCAGGGCGGTTTCGGCAAGGGCGGCTTCGGCAAGGGGCAAGCGGCGCAATGGTCCGACCAGTCGTTCGACAGTGAATCGACCGTGCGCATCGGCGATCATGAAGGTCAGCGGACCCGGCGCATCGGGCTGGGCATTGGCAAGTCGGTGATCGTCGATCTGCCGCGTGACGCCAAGGAGGTCTTCGTCGCCAACCCGGCCGTCGCCAATGCGGTGGTACGCTCGACCCGCAAGATCTTTCTGATCGGCCAGGAAGACGGCGAGACGTCCGTCTTCATTTTCGACGCGGATGGCCATCAGCTCGCGACGCTGGAAGTCTCGGTGGGTCGCGAACTGGGCGAATTGCGCGATACCCTGCGCCGCTCCTTCCCCCGGGCGCGCATCGATATCCAGCCGGCAGGCGATTCGATCATCCTGACCGGCTCCGTTTCAAGTGCGACCCAGGCTCAGCATGCCGTCGATATCGCGGAAGCCTTCGTCGGTCGCGAGGGCGGCGATCTCGGCGGACGTGGCGCGGTGATCAACTCGCTCACCATCGAGGAGCAGGATCAGGTGATGCTGCGCGTCGCCGTGGTGGAGGTGGCCCGCGCCGTGGTCAAGCAGTTCGGCATCCAGACCAATGTCGGCTGGGATACGCTGGAAGCCGAGGATATGACCTCGCTCTTCCCGCTCAATCCCGGTCTCGACAGCACGCGCGGCAGCTATACGGCGAATTTCGGTGGCAGCGGCTTCGATGTGAAAGCGACCCTGCAGGCCTTCGAGCGCGCCGGTGTCTCGCGCACCCTCGCCGAACCGACGCTCGTCGCCGTCTCGGGGGAATCCGCAAGCTTCATGGCCGGCGGGGAGATCCCGGTTCTCACCCCTTGCCCGCCGGGCAGCATGAACTGCCAACAGTCGACGGAATTCAAGCCCTTCGGCATCGATCTGAATTTCACGCCGGTCGTGCTTGCAGAAAACCGCATCTCGCTGCGTGTATCTACTGAAGTGTCGGAGCTCGATTTCGAGAACAGTGCAGGTGGCATTCCCGGTATGAAGGTTCGCAAATCCGAGACCAGCGTCGAGCTGCCCTCGGGCGGCACCATGATGACTGCCGGACTGATCTCGACGCGCACGGGACAGACGGTCGCCGGCATGCCGGGCCTGATGAATCTGCCGATCCTCGGCGCGCTGTTCCGCTCGCGCGACTACCAGCGCCAGGAAACCGAACTGATGATCCTGGTCTCGCCCTATATCGCCAAGCCGATGGAGCAGGCCGAGGCAGAACGCCCGGATGACGGTTTCATCGAAGCCTTCGACCCGCAGGCCGTCCTGATGGGCCGGTTCAATCAGATGTACGGCACGACCGGCGACTCGCAGCCCGCACGTGGCACGCCCGGCCGCTTCGGCTTCATCGCGGATTGAGGGAGCAGCCGTCATGAACCCTCCCGTGCTCGCCAATCCATCCAACCGCGCACCCCATGAAGCGGCACATGATGCGACATCAAGGAATGCTGGCATGACTCAGCCCAAACCTACCATCCGGAGCGGCTCACGAAGCCTCGGCATCACCCTCGTCGCGCTGTCCGCCTTCGCATTGGCCGCCTGCGCGCAGGACCGCGTGGTTCAGACCGGCTCGATCTACCCTTACGACTACCGCGATCGCCACCCGATCGTGCTCAGTGACAAGCCCCATCACCTCGATATTTTCGTCCGCGGCAGCCGGCTCGACGACCGCCAGACGGAGGATCTTGACAGCTTCGTCGAAAAGTATCGCAAGGAAGGCAAGGGGCGTATCAGCATCCAGGTGCCGCGTTCCGAAGCCGGAGCCGGGCGCACCCTCGATTCGCTGCGTGTCCGGCTGCGCGATGCGGGCATTCCGTCCAACGCCTATTCCGTGTCGCATTACGACCCGACGCAATCGGGTCTCGCCGCGCCGATCCGCCTGAGTTTCCGCCACATGGCGGCGCAGGTCGAGGGCCCTTGCGGGCTCTGGCCGCAGGATCTCGGCGTCAGCGATGCCGGGTTCAACATGCGCAACGAGCCCTATTGGAACCATGGTTGTGCCACCCAGAGCAACGTCGCTTCCCAGATCGCCGACCCTGTCGATCTGGTCCGTGGGCGCACTCCGGGCGCGGTCGATCCGGTTCGGCGTTCCGCGAATATCCAGAAACTGCGCGAAGGCAACGATCCGTCCACCAACTACCAGCAAGATGGGCGCGGCGGCATCAGCGATGTCGGCGACTGATCACGCGTGAACGGATGCCAATCCTGACAGGACAACGTCGCGAACGAAGGATAATGAAGTCATGAGTCACAGTGAAGACGACATGATCGCGCCGGTACCGCGCGTCACGATTCAGGCGTTTTGTGATTCGCCCGATATCGCGACAGCGCTGGAATCAGCGGCGACCGACCGGCGCATGCAGAAGGCGCATCTGCGCGTTCAGGCCGGGGGTGCCGCCGGTGCCGTCGCGGCCTTCGCCCAGGCTCCCACGCCGAACGTGATCATCCTCGAAGTCGGTCAGAACGAGCAGGCCCAGTTCCTTCGCCACCTCGACGAGCTTTCCGAGGTCTGCGATACGGGCACCCGGGTGCTCGTCGTCGGCCATGTCAACGACGTCCTGCTCTATCGCGATCTGATCCGGCGCGGCGTCAGCGATTATCTGATCGCACCCCTCTCGCCTGTCGATATGGTGCGCGCCGTATCCGGTCTGTTCACGACGCCGGGCTCCGACCCGGTCGGTCGGATCGTTGCCGTCATCGGCGCGAAAGGCGGCGTCGGCGCCTCGACGGTTGCGCATAATCTGGCCTGGTCGTTTTCGCGCGATCTCGATATGGCGACAGTGGTTGCCGATCTCGACATCGCCTTTGGCACCGCCGGGCTCGACTTCAACCAGGATCCGCCGCAGGGCATCGCCGAGGCGATCTTCGCGCCCGACAGGCTCGATGCCAATGTGGTTGATCGCCTGATGTCGAAATGTTCGGACAAGCTGTCGCTGCTCGCGGCTCCCGCCGTGCTCGACCGTACCTGCGATCTGACGGAGACCACTTTCGACCAGTTGCTCGACCTGCTGCGCGCCAACATGCCCTGTATCGTGCTCGACGTGCCGCATCTCTGGAGCGCATGGACGAAACGCATCCTGCTTGCCGCCGACGACATCATCGTCGTTGCGGAGCCGGAGCTCGCTTCGCTGCGCAATGCGAAAAATCTTGCGGATCTGTTGCGCCAGCAACGCCCGAATGATCGTCCGCCACGCTTGATGCTCAACCGTATCGGTCTGCCCAAGCGTCCGGAGATCTCAAGCGCGGACTTCGCCAAGGCCGTGGGTCATGATCTGGATGCGCAGATGCCCTTCGATGCCCAGCTCTTCGGTTCGGCCGCCAATAACGGGCAGATGCTGGCTGAATTGCAGCCCGGATGCCGGCCAGCGGAAATCTTCACGGAGCTGGCGGCCACGCTCATCGGTCGCACGGAATTGAAGAACAAGCGTGCCGGCCTGCTGGATCCGCTGCTGTCCAAATTCCTGAAACGCAAATCGGCTTCGTGACCGGCCCGTTCAGGGCCCGTCGGGCAGCCGCCGGCTAACGACAAACCGCGCAGAGAGTGATCCATATGTTCGGCAAGAGGTCCTCGATCGGAAATCAGCAACCGGCGCAGCCGCGCATGCCTGCGGCACGACCGGAGGCCGGGCCGGCGAACACGGCGAGCGAGCCGGCGGTCCCCGTCCTGCCGGTCGAAAACCCGCGACCGAGCGGGAGTTTCAACGCCAGCCCCCTGCCACCGCCGGAGCCGGCGAAGCAGAAGCCGGTTGCCGTGGAGACGCGACAGCGCTCAGACGAATATTACCAGACGAAGAGCATGATCTTCGGCGCGCTGATCGAGGCCATTGATCTGGCACAGCTCGCGCGCCTCGACGCGGATTCCGCCCGTGAAGAGATTCGCGACATCGTCAACGAGATCATCGCACTGAAGAATGTCGTCCTCTCCATCGCGGAGCAGGAAGAACTGCTCGACGACATCTGTAACGACGTTCTCGGCTACGGCCCGCTCGAGCCGCTGCTGGCGCGCGACGACATCGCCGACATCATGGTGAACAATGCGCGCAAGACCTATATCGAAGTCGACGGCAAGATCCAGCTGACCAACGTCCGCTTCCGCGACGAGCAGCAGCTGATGAATATCTGCCAGCGGATCGTCAGCCAGGTCGGTCGCCGCGTCGACGAATCCAGCCCGATCTGTGACGCGCGCCTGCCTGACGGTTCGCGCGTCAACGTGATCGCGCCACCGCTCGCGATTGACGGGCCGGCGCTGACGATCCGCAAGTTCAAGAAGGACAAGCTGACCCTCGACCAGCTGGTCAAGTTCGGGGCCATCTCTCCGCCGGGCGCGGAAGTGCTCAAGATCATCGGCAAGGTCCGCGCCAATGTCGTGATCTCGGGCGGTACGGGCTCGGGCAAGACGACGCTTCTGAACTGCCTGACGAACTATATCGAGCACGACGAACGCATCATTACCTGTGAGGATGCGGCGGAGCTCCAGCTGCAGCAGCCGCATGTGGTGCGTCTCGAAACCCGCCCGCCCAATCTGGAAGGTCAGGGCCAGGTTACCATGCGTGATCTCGTCCGCAACTGCCTGCGCATGCGCCCCGAACGCATCATCGTCGGCGAGGTGCGCGGCCCGGAAGCCTTTGATCTGCTGCAGGCAATGAATACGGGCCATGACGGTTCGATGGGCACCCTGCACGCGAACTCACCGCGTGAATGCCTGTCGCGTATCGAATCGATGATCACCATGGGCGGCTTCGCGCTGCCTTCGAAGACGATTCGCGAGATGATCGTCTCCTCCATCGACGTCATCGTCCAGGCCGCGCGACTGCGCGACGGCTCACGCCGGATCACCCACATCACCGAGGTGCTGGGCATGGAGGGCGACGTGATCGTGACCCAGGATATCGTGCTCTACGACGTGCTTGGTGAGGACCAGAATGGGCGCCTGATCGGCAGCCACCGCTCGACCGGCGTCGGACGCCCGGGTTTCTGGGAACGTGCGCGTTATTACGGCGTCGAGGAGCAGCTCGCAACGGCGCTCGACGCGATGGAAGCGGCAAACGAGCCTGCTTGACGACGATCGGGAGATCAGGACAGGGCCATGGAAATACGCGACATTCTTCTCGTCATGCTGATCGCGGTCGCCGTCGGCGGCATCGCGCAGGTCTTCCTGTACCCGCTCCTCTCGGGGGAAAAGCGCGCGGAAAAGCGTCAGCAGGCCCTGATGGCGAAGACGCCCAACCAGCGTGTCGAGCGCGTCCCGCGCGATTCCGCCCAGCGTCGCGATCAGATCGTGCAGACTCTGCGTGAGATCGAGGAGAAGCGCGGTCGCAACAAGGCTTCTCTGGAAGAGCGTATTGCCCATGCCGGACTCGACTGGACGAAATCGCGTTTCTTCCTGATGAGCGCTGCGCTGGGATTGCTGGTCGGCCTGTTTCTCTTCATCCTCACGGGGGGGAGCTTCATCGTGGCGGGGCTCGGCACCTTCGCTGGCGGGCTCGGCCTGCCGAACTGGATTCTCGGCTATCTCGCGAAGAAGCGCGTCGAGAAATTCATCACCGAACTTCCCGATGCGATGGACATTATCGTGCGCGGCATCCGGGCCGGATTGCCGTTGGGCGACTGCATGCGCGAGATCGCGGCCTCGGCGGAAGAGCCGATCCGCAGCGAGTTTCGTCTGGTTACCGAATCGCAGGCGATGGGTGTGACCCTCTCGGATGCGCTCGAGCGCCTGGCGGAGCGGGTCCCGGTGGCCGAATCCTCGTTCTTCGCCACGGTGATCACCATTCAGACCAAGGCCGGCGGCAACCTTTCCGAAGCCATCGGCAACCTGTCGCGCGTCCTGCGCGAGCGCAAGAAGATGAAGGGCAAGATCCAGGCGATGAGCATGGAGGCCAAGGCCTCTGCCGCAATCATTGCGGCCCTGCCCTTCATCGTGGCTCTGATGACCTACATTTCCAGCCCCAGCTATATCGAACTGCTCTGGCTGACACTCACCGGCAAGATCGTGCTCGGTGTCTGTGCGATCTGGATGCTGTTTGGCGTGATGGTCATGAAGAACATGATTTCCTTCGATATCTGATCGGAACGGAGCAAAGCGATGATCATGCAGGCCCTTTCCGACCCGCAATTCCTGGCAATGGTCCTGGCGGGAATCGCCGCAGTCGCGACCGTCTTCACAGTCGCGATGCCGCTGATCGCCAACGACAATCTCGACAAGCGCATGAAGGCCGTCGCGGTGGAACGCGACCGGATCAGGGCGCGCGAGCGCGAGCGTCTTACGCGGCAGAACCGGGGCTCCCTGCGCTCGAGACCCGCCGAGCGCATCCGCCAGTTCGTCGAACAGTTCAAGCTTTCGGACTGGCTCGGGACCGAGACGGCCAAGATGCAGTTGATGCAAGCCGGTTTTCGGGGTCAGAAATCGGAATATACGTTTCTGGTTTTTCGTCTGGTTCTGCCCATCAGCTTCACACTGATCGCGGGGGCGTATCTGTATTTCATCGATGATTTCGAGCTCAGCCTGATCATCCAGCTCGGTATCGTGATCTTTGCGGCGTATATCGGGATCAAGGCTCCGGAGATCTTCCTGCGCAATGCCATGCAGAAACGCCAGCTCTCCATCCGTCGGGCCTGGCCTGATGCCCTTGATCTGCTGCTGATCTGCGCGGAATCCGGCACGTCCATGGAACAGGCCTTTCGCCGGGTCAGTACCGAGATCGGACGCGCCTCGATCGCGCTTGCGGAAGAACTCGCTCTCACCACCGCAGAGCTCTCCTATCTGCCCGAGCGCCGGCAGGCCTACGAGCATCTCGCCGAACGCACCGGACTCGAATCGGTCAAGGCCGTTTCGACGGCACTCATCCAGGCGGAGCGTTACGGCACGCCCATCGGTCAGGCCCTGCGCGTGCTCGCCCAGGAGAGCCGCGACCAGCGCATGAACGAGGCCGAGAAGAAGGCGGCTGCCCTGCCGCCCAAGCTGACTGTCCCGATGATCCTGTTCTTCCTCCCGGTCCTCTTCGCCGTGATCATGACTCCCGCGCTCATTCAGGTCTTCGACTGGCAGTGAGCCGCCCGCGCATGGCGGGGTTGCCTCGCCAGGCATGGCCTTTCCCGTCCGGCTTTGCTAGATCCGGGCCGTGACGCGTGACCGCGCGTCGCCGGATCAAGCGAGCGACGAGGGTTCATGTCATCCGCACCGGGCCAGCCCGACGCCTCCCAGAGCGCACCCGGCCTGCCGAGCGCATCCGGCCTCGGCCTCGCCTTCGCAAGCGCCGGGGCAACGGCTTACGGGATCAGCATCGTCTTTGCCCGCATGGCCGCCGATTCGGGATTGTCCGGTGTCTCGGTCGCGCTTTACCGCGTCATCGCGATGTTTGTCGTCGCCGCGCTCGTCGCCGCCCTGTGGCGCCGGCTGCCGCGTATCGCCCCTGGTGAAGGCCGTGCCATGATCGCGCTCGCGCTCGGCGGTGCGGGCGTGGGGATCGGCTACATGAGCGCGGTAACCTTCATTCCGGTCTCGGTGGCGGTGGTCATCTTCTTCACCTTTCCAATCGTGATCGTGCTGCTCTCGCCGCTCGTGGATGGCGGGAGCCTGCGTCCTGCCCTGCTCGTGCTGGCAGGCATGGCCTTCACGGGCGTGGCGCTGGTGATCGGGCCCGGCTTCGGCACCCTCGACTGGCGCGGCGTCGCGCTGGCCGGGCTGGCGAGCGCCTCGGCAACCCTGCAATTCTTCTCCGGCACACGTTCGCCGAAAACGCCGACACTGGCCAAGATCTTCTGGGTCAATCTCGCCGTGATCCCCGCCTGCATCATCGTCGGCGCCGTGCTCGGCGCGCTGGATCCGCCGGCAGCGCTGACGGTGGCGCCCGCTGCCGTGGCACTTCTGATCGCGACCTATATGGCGGGATTGTTCTTCCAGCTCGTCGCCCTCGTGCGCGCCTCGGCAGTGGTGGTCGGCCTCGCCTTCTGCGCCGAGCCGGTGGTCGCGACCGCCGCCTCGGCAATCCTGCTCGGCGAACGGCTCGTGCCCCTGCAATTCCTCGGTGGTGCCCTTGTCGTCGGCGCCGTCGCCACCAATGTGCTCATGGAAAACCGGCGCAGCCAAGCGCTTGCCACGCGTCGCGCCCTGACGGAGTAGGATGCATGACAGATCAGAACAGCGGACAACCCGCTGCCGGACGCCGCCCGGAGCCCTTGCCGCTGACGGTGCTCACCGGCTTCCTCGGTTCCGGCAAGACGACGCTGCTCAACCGCATCCTCACCGACCCCGCCATGTCTGACACCGTGGTGATCGTGAATGAATTCGGCGAGATCGGGCTCGATCACATGCTGGTCGAGACGGTGGACGAGGGCATGATCCTGCTCTCGGCCGGCTGCCTGTGCTGCTCGGTGCGCGGCGATCTGATCCACACGCTCGAAGATCTGCTGCGCAAGCGCGACAATGACCGCATCATGCCCTTCAAGCGTGTGATCATCGAGACCACGGGGCTGGCCGATCCAGCACCCATCCTGCATGCGGTGCTCTACCATCCCTATCTCTCGATGCGCTTTGCCGTGCAGGGACTCGTCACCGTGGTCGATGCCATGGCGGGCGCGGCGACGCTGGACGCACATGAGGAAGCCGTACGCCAGGCCGCGATGGCGGACCGGCTGGTTCTCTCCAAGACGGATCTGTCCGATTCCGGAGCGGTCGCGGCGCTCACAGCCCGCTTGCGCCAGCTCAATCCCGGTGCCGCGATCCTTGATGCCGGCGATGCGCTCGATCTCGAAAGCATGGTCATGTCGGGTTTGTTCGACACGCAGGGCAAGATCGGCGACGTCGCGACATGGCTTTCAGCCGAGGCCATCGCCGAGGCGGAAGATGCCGCGCACCGGCGCCAGCATGAGCATGAGCATGGACATGGCCATGGACATTACGAACACCACGACCACCACCATCACGACGTCAACCGCCACGACGCCTCGATCCGGGCCTTCTGCCTGACGAGCGACGCGCCAGTGCCCCAGCGCAGCCTCGACCTCTTCCTCGATCTCCTGCGGGCGAGCCACGGCGCCAAGCTGCTGCGCGTCAAGGGAATCGTCTGTATTGCCGAAGATCCCGATCATCCCGTCGTGCTGCATGGCGTACAGCATGTCGTTCACGTCCCCGCCATTCTCGATGCCTGGCCCGACGATGCCGACCGGCGCACCCGGCTCGTCTTCATCGTCAAGGATCTGGATCGCGCGGAAGTCGAAGCGCTGTGGCAGGCGTTTCTCGGCCAGCCCGGCATTGATCGTCCGGATGCGCAAGCCCTCGCCGACAACCCATTGCGGGTCGCCTGGGGCGGATGAAGGCGCCGGCCACTCGTGAAGGCTGAGCCGGAGGCGTGGCATCCGGCTCCATCGCCATTCAAGAGTTTGTTAACCTTAACGAAAACTTGCCAGCTACCGGCGCCTCACCCTACGTCATTGCGGTATGGTTCTTGAACCGTGAACGCCCATGGACATTCACATGCGTTGATTGTTCTGTTTCGGAACAGGACAGGCAGGCGACATGCAGAAAGCGGGAGGCGATCATGGTGGCACCGATGTGGGCACGTTCGAATGAGGCGGCATCGGAGGCAACGCGTTCGGGGCCTCATGGCACGCGCGGCATCGCCTTCGATCCCGCCACGCATGGCGGCGAGGATATCGCCGGGTTCCGCCTCTGCCTGCTCCCGGCGCGGGCGGCGGAGAGCCTGTGCACCGCGTGGCAGCGGGTCGCATCGCGGGCACTCGTTCCCGATCCCTTCCTGCATCCGCTCTGGCTCGCCGCAGCCGCCCGCCACGACAACACTCTGCGCGATCTGCAGATCCTGACGGTCTGGCGCGCCGGGACCTTGTGTGGCCTGCTCCCGCTGCGCACGACGACCGGTTTTCTGACGCGCAGCTGGCAGATCGTACGCCCGCATCCGGCCGCGACCGGCGCGCCCTTCCTACTGCGCGGAGAGGCGGAGTGGGCCTTCGCCGCAGCCTGTACGATGCTTGGCAGGCGCGCGACGACGCTGCAGTTCGAACTCCCGCAGACGCCCTCGGCCTTCGCGGCGCTGGTTCGCAACCAGAGCGGCCGACAAGGTTCGCAATTGCGCGAGGGTCCGCTTTGCCAGCCCGCCCTGCGCCCCAGAGCGACCGCAGCCGGACCGGATATGAACAACACACTTACGTTCCAGCGCAGCAGCGATGCCGCCTCCCTGCGGTCGGGCGTGGAACATCTGCTCGATTGCGACGCCCGCGCAGCCGCGCGTCAGGGGCGCCGTGCGTTGCTTCAGGATGTCGGTATCGTCAATACCATCCGCGCAGCCAGCCGCGCCATGGCGGATGACAGGAGTTGTCAGGTTGCGCTCCTGCGCGAGGATCACGCGGTTCTGGCTGCCGCCCTGGTGCTGTTTGCTCATGGCCGCGCGGTGATCTGGCACGAAGCGACCGATCCGGCCTGTCCTGGCGCGGCGACGCTCCTGCGCGCGCGCCTCGCATCCGCACTTGCACGCCGCCGTGACAAGCCGGAACTCGCCTCTATCGACAATGGTCTGCAGGGCTGGCGCAGCTGCCGGCTGCGTCTCACTGCCCGGCATGATTTTCTCGGCGGATTCGCCCGTCGCCGTGACGCGTCAACGGATGCCGCTGACGCGCATCAGGTGATCCGGCGCGCGGGTCGGGCCGTTGGAAATCCCGGACACAGCGCCGCGCCCTCCGCGAGGCCGGCGGGCGCCCCCGTCCCGTCCGCACGTCGCGCCTCCTGAAGCAGCGCGGCTTCTCAGGCCGGCCTCAGGCGCCTTCCGATCCGGCGCCCTGTGGCTCAGGCGCCGGACTGCTGCTGCGGCGCAGCCACATGATCAGCGGCGTGACCCAGATCAGCAGCGTCACCACACCGAGCCCCGCCGCGATCGGGCGTCCGAAGAAGGCAAGGAGTTCACCGTCACTGCGGATCATGGTGGTGATGAAATGCTGCTCGACCATGCCGCCGAGAACGATTCCGAGAATGCAGGGCGCAACCGGTATGCCGTTGTCTTCCATGAAGAAGCCGAGGATACCGAAAGCCAGCATGATGCCGATATTGAACACGGCGTTGTTGGTGGCAAAGGCGCCGACCATGCAGAAGGCGAGGATCACCGGCATGATGATCCGCCGCGGGATGCGCAACAATTGCCGACCCGCCCTGATCGCCAGATAGCCGAGCGGTATCATGATCAGATTGGCCAGAATGAAGATCAGGAAGATGGCGTAGATGTTCTGGGGGTTGAAGATGAACAGGGTCGGCCCCGGATTGAGCCCCTTGACGAAGAGCACCCCGATCACGATCGCCGTGATCGTATCACCGGGAATGCCGAAGACCAGAGCCGGCACCCATGCCGCCCCCACCGCCGCATTATTGGCGGAGGTGGCCTCGACGATGCCTTCCACATGCCCCTTGCCGTATTTCTCCCGGTTCTTCGAAAAACGCCGGCTCACGGCATAGGCGATCCAGGCGGCGAGATCGGCGCCTGCACCGGGCAGCGCGCCCACGCCGACGCCCACGGCATTGCCGCGGATCTGCTGGCGCCAATAGGTGCGCAACATCCGCCCCCAACCACGCAGGGGATTGCCGATCGGCACTTGCGGCACGGGCAGGTTACGCGCCCCGCCGGCGGCGTTGCGCAGGATTTCGGAGACCGCGAACAGGCCAATCATCGCCGCGATGAAATCGATCCCGCCCATCATTTCCGTATGCCCGAAGGTGAAGCGCGGCAGCCCGGCCGGGTTGTTGAGCCCGATCGTGGCCACGGACAACCCGATCAGCAGGCTGACCAGCCCCTTGACCGGCGATCCCGAACTGATGAAGGCGGCGCAGGTCAGGCCCAGCATCGCCATCCAGAAATATTCCGTGGAAGAGAATTTCAGCGCGACTTCGGCGAGATGCGGCGCGGCGAAGATCAGCACCGCCGTCCCCACCAGACCACCGACTGCCGAGAAGAGCAGATTGGCACCCAGCGCCGTCTCCGCCTCGCCCTTGAGTGTCATGGCATAGGCCTCGTCGGTATAGGCGGCGGAAGCCGGCGTACCGGGTATGCGCAAAAGCGCGCCGGGAATGTCCCCGGCGAAGATCGCCATGGCCGCGCAGGTCACCATCGCCCCGACGGCGGGGATCGGCTCCATGAAGAAGGTGACCGGCACAAGCAGCGCGATCGCCATGGTCGCGGTCAGGCCGGGTATGGCGCCCACGAACATGCCGAATACGGCTGCGAAGAAGATCGTGACCAGAACGTCCCATTGGAAGACCAGCCCGACAGCCTGCTCGATCGCACCCATCGTTCACCACCAGCGTATCGGCGCGAGCAGACCCCAGGGAAGCGGGACCAGCAGGAAGCGACCGAAGAGATATTGCATGCCCAGAACCGCGATCACGGCAATCGTCAGCGAAAGCAGCCAGCCGACACCGAACAGGCGCAGCATGATCAGGATGATCGGCGCCATCGTCAGCATGAATCCGAGTTGGCGCGAGAAAACGATATAGACCGCCACGAGGCCGATGATCACCACGACATTGCGGATCCCGTCGGGCTCGCGGGTCCAGTCCGTCCATACGATCGCGGGCAGGCGGCTGCGCAGACCGGCGATCACGAGAATGACGCCGCACAGGGCGAAGCCGGTCGCAAGCACGGTCGGAAAGGCGCCAGCGCCGATCTGCTGGCCGGGAATCGGCTTGAAATCGCGTGAGCCGAGATAAAGCGCAGCCGCTACCCCGAACAACAACAAACCCAGAAGGGCATCGTTGAGCCGCATTCCCGTCTCCGATCGAGAGTCGATTCAAGGGAAAGCGGGTGCCGTGCCTGGAGGGACGGACACGGCACCCGTGGCAGACCTCGCAAGGGGCGAGGCCGAACTTACTCGGCGAGGCCGACTTCGCGCATCACGTCGCCGAGATTCTCGTTGCTCTCACCCATGAAGGTGACGAGATCGTCGCCGACCGCCCAGCGCATACCGAAGCCCTGACCGGACATGAACTCGGCATACTCGTCGCTGTTATAAACGGTCTCCAGTGCGGCGGTGAGCGTCTCGACGGCTTCCTCGGGCAGCCCCTGCGGACCGACAATGGCGCGCCACGCGCCGATATTCCACGAGACGCCGACGATCTCTTCGGTGGTCGGCACGTCGGGGAAGGCGGCGTTGCGTTCGCTCGACATCACCGCGAGCGACTTGACGCGCCCGGCATCGAGGAGCGAACGGGCCTCGGGGATCGAGGAGGGCACGATGTCGACGCCGCCGGCGACGAGATCCTGCAGACCCGGCGCCGCGCCCTGGCTCGGCACCCACGGCACCGATGTCGGATCCATGTCGAGTTCGGAAAGCAGCCCCGCAATGGCGAGATGCCAGATACCGCCCTGGCCCGTACCCGAGGCGCGATGTTCCCCGGGATTGTCGCGAATCGCGTCGAGCATGTCATTGAGATCGCCCCACTGCGAATCGGCACGCACATGCACGGCGGCGGGATCCTCGTTGACCAGTGCGAGCGGGGTGTAATCCTCCCAGGTCAGATCGGTGAGGCCCTGCCAGTGCATCATGTTGATCTCGACCGTGGCCATGCCGATCGTGTATCCGTCCGGCTCCGCTTCCGCGATGGCGGAATGCCCGACCACGCCGGATCCGCCGGTACGGTTGACCACATTGACCGGCTGGCCGAGTTCGCCCTCGAGCAGCGACGCGACAATGCGCGCCGTCGCATCCGTACCGCCGCCGGCGCCCCAGGGCACGATCAGGGTGAGCGGCCGATCGGGATAGCTTTGCGCCTGCGCGGCGCCGGACATGCCGACCGCACCGATGACGACCGCAGCCGCGCTGGCCATCAGCCAGCCGCGACGCGTCTTACCTTGCGGACGCATAGTCATTTCGATCTTGGAACCAGTTTTCATGACGTTTTCCTCCGTTTATGTGAGTTTCAAATAATGAAACCCTGTTTCGTTTATTGAAAACGATGTATTGTGGTGTTAGTTCTGTCAATCGAAAAAAGAGAAATCTGGTTTGCGCGCAAAACCGGAACTGTGAGGCGCCGTGAACGAACAATCTCCTTCGGATGGAACCGTAGGGAAGGCCTTGTCCCTGCTCGACAAGGTCGCCGCCTATGAGCGCCCGGTGCGGTTTTCGGAGCTGCTCGCGGAATCCGATCTGCCGAAGGCGACGCTCTACCGTCTGCTGCAGACCCTCGTCAGCCAGCGCATGCTCACCAGTGACGCCAGAAGCCAGGGCTACAGCCTTGGCCCGCGCCTGATCCGCCTCGCCCATGCCGCCTGGCGCCGCGCCTCCCTCGCCCCGGTCGCGCGCCAGCATCTCGATGCGCTCTCCGCGCTGACCGGCGAGACGATCCATCTGGCCCAGCTCGACAATGCGCAGGTGCTCTATGTCGACAAGCGCAACGCCACCCGTCCGATCCCGATGTTCTCAGATGCCGGAAAGATCGGTCCGGCCTATTGCACCGGCATCGGCAAGGCGATCCTCGCCTTTCTGGACGAAACCGAGCGCGAGCGCGCCATCGCGCAACAGAGTTTCTATCGCCACACACCGCACAGCCTGACCGATGCACAGGCCCTGCGCGCAGAGCTCGAAACCGTACGTGTGACCGGCATCGCCCATGATCGCGAGGAACACGAACCGCAGATCATCTGCATCGCAACGCCGATCCTCGACGCAAGCAGTCGCCCCCTGGGCGGCATCTCGGTCACCTCCTCGACGGCGCGCACCTCGCTGGATGCGCTGGGTCGTTACCGGGACGATCTGCGTGCTACCGCCGCCGCGATCGCCCGCGATTTCGCCGTGTTCAGCCTGCTCGATACGGGCAATCGGGACCGGGAGACCGTGTGATGCCACCGGATTTGCCCGGCGCGCCGGCGCTGATCGGTCTCGACTGGGGGACGACGCGCCTGCGCGTCATGCTCCTCGACGCCGCCGGCAACGTGATCGCGATACGCGAAAGCGAGGAGGGTATCCGCCGCGCCCGGGGCGCCTTCGCGGAGACCTTCGCCGAGGCGATCGCCCCCTGGCAAGCGCAGCATGCCGGCTTGCCTGTCTACGCGTCCGGCATGATCACGAGCCGCAATGGCTGGGTGCAGACGCCGTATCTTCCGCTTCCCGCCGATGCCGGCGCGCTCGCGGCCGGACTCGTGCGCCATACAATGCCCGACGCTACTGTCATCGCCTTCGTGCCGGGTCTGTGCGACGATCGCGGCACCCATCCTGACGTGATGCGCGGCGAGGAGACCGAGATCGTTGGTCATCTGGCCCAGAATCCGCAATCTCCGGATGATCCGGCGCGGCTTCTGATCCTGCCCGGCACCCATACCAAATGGGTCGAGACCGCGCAGGGCCGGATCACGCGGTTTCGCACCTTCATGACCGGCGAGCTCTACGCTGCCATGAGCCGCCACAGCATCCTCGGCGATCTGATGCCGCCGCACGACGAGGCCGCGCCGTGCGACCGGGCGGCCTTCGCGCGGGGCGTTGCGGCAGCGGGCACGGATGGGGGAGACCTTCTGACGAAACTGTTTTCGGCCCGCAGCCTCGTGCTTTTCGAAAGGCTCGCACCGGCGCAGATCGGCGATTACCTTTCCGGTCTGCTGATCGGCACCGAAGTCGCGCAGGCAAGGGCAGCGATGGGCGAGCGGGGCGAGATCGCCGGCGCCGCTTCTGCAACCGCCTGCACCATCATCGGACGCGGAGATCTCGCCGCGCGCTATGCGCAGGCCTGCGAGGCGCATGGTCTGGTCGCGCAGATCGCAGCGCCGGGCGCTGCCGGGGCGGGGCTCGCGGCCTTGCACGCGCGAGCGGCGCAAGACAGCCGGTGAACGAAATCGCGCCTGGGGCGTTGGCCAACATAGACCATCGGTTTGCGTCTACGCCGAGGAAGCCCCGGAGGCCAGCATGAATGCCCGTGTCATCGTTACCGCAATCATCTTCCTGCCGCTGGTCGCGATCATTTCGAACCTTCTCGGGGCCCTCCTGCCGATCTTGCCCGGCGTAACAGATCCGGCGGCGGTCTTTCCGATCGTGCTGATCCTCTCGATCATTCTGGCCTTGCCGGCTGCGATCGCGCTATCGGGCGTTCTGATGCGCTCGCGCTTCGCCAACCGCCGCAGCCGCGAGGACGCACCGCCGGCCCTGCGCTACGACAGGGGCCGCGACGAGCGCCCCGCCGCCAATGGCAATGGCGGGAAAGACAAGACGGCGCGTTGAAACCGAGCCGCTGACGGCACGGCATGCGCGGGCTTTCGCTTGCCCGCTGCAACGCCTATATAAAGATGTAACGAGCCGTCTTCATGCGCGGGCCGGAAAAATGCCGGTCGTTTCGCCAACCATTACGAGATCTCCTTGCCCACACGCCTCACCACCCGTCGCCGCAAGGCGAAAGCCGCCTCTGACGCACAGGGCGGTGATCATGCCAATCTGCCCGCGCGCGAGGAGATCATCGCCTTCATCAAGGAGCAGACCGGCAAGGTCGGGCGCCGCGAGATCGCGCGCGCCTTCGGCATCAAGGGCGGCGACCGCATCTTTCTCAAGCACCTGCTAAAGGAGCTGGAGGAAGAAGGCCTCATCGATCGCAAGCGCAAGCGTCTGACCGGCAAGGACATGCTGCCGCCCGTGGTGCTCGCCGATATCGTTTCGCGCGACGAGGACGGCGAGCTGATCGCCGTGCCCGCCGATTGGGACGCGGCGGATGACGGCGCCGCGCCGCGCATTCTCGTCACCCTGTCGCGCCGGCCCAGACCCGGCCAGCCCGCACCGGGCATCAATGATCGTGCCCTTCTGCGCGTCCAGCGCAATGACGAAGACGAGGACGGCCCGGCCTATAGCGGGCGGGTGATCAAGGTCCTGCCGAGGCAGAAGGCTCAGATTCTCGGCATCTTCCGACCGCTTCCCGGTGGCGGCGGGCGGCTCATCCCGGTCGACAAGAAAATGCTCGGCAAGGAGCTCGCCATCGCTCCCGGCGACGAGGGTGGCGCGGGTGACGGCGATCTCGTGGCGGTGCATGTGGCGCCGCAAAAGCGCTACGGTCTCGACATGGCCAAGGTGCGCGAGCGGCTGGGCTCGATGAAATCGGAAAAAGCCGTCAGCCAGGTCGCCCTGCATGTCCATAACATCCCGCATGTCTTTCCCGATCAGGTGATCGCGGAGGCCGAGGCGGCAAGGCATGTGGGGCTTGCCGGTCGCGAGGATTGGCGTGATCTGCCGATCATCACCATCGATCCCGCCGATGCCAAGGATCATGACGACGCGGTGCATGCGCGCCCTGATGATGATCCGAAGAACGAGGGCGGCTTCGTCATGACCGTCGCCATTGCCGATGTCGCGGCTTATGTCCGCCCCGGCTCCGCGCTCGACCGCGAGGCGCTGGAGCGCGGCAATTCGGTCTATTTCCCCGACCGCGTCGTGCCGATGCTGCCCGAGCGCATCTCCAACGATCTGTGTTCGCTGCGCCCGCTCGAGGACCGCCCGGCAATCGCCGTGCGCATGGTGATCGGCGCTGATGGCCTCAAGAAGCGCCATTCCTTCCACCGGGTGATGATGCGGTCGGCGGCGCGCCTGTCCTATCAGCAGGCCCAGGCCGCGATCGACGGGCGCCCGGACGACGTGACCGGGCCGATCCTGGAACCCGTGCTCAAGCCGCTCTGGGATTGCTATCGCTGCCTCGCGCGCGCCCGCGACGAGCGCCAGCCGCTGGCGCTGGACCTGCCGGAGCGCAAGATCATCCTCAATGCAGAGGGCATGGTCGATCAGGTGCTGGTGCCCGAGCGTCTCGATGCCCACCGGCTGATCGAGGAATGCATGATTCTCGCCAATGTCGCCGCCGCCGAGGCGCTGGAGAAAGCGAAGATCCCCTTCATCTACCGCGCCCATGACGAGCCCTCGCTCACCAAGATGCATGCTCTGGGCGAAGTGCTCGCCTCCGTCGCACTGAAAATGCCCAAACAGGGCGCGCTGCGCCCCACCCTGTTCAACCGTATCCTCAAGGCGGTGGAAGGGCTGGAGCATCAGACCTTCATCAACGAGGTGGTTTTGCGCACGCAGTCGCAGGCGGAATACACATCGCAGAATTACGGCCATTTCGGCCTCAATCTGCGCCGCTACGCGCATTTCACTTCGCCGATACGCCGCTATGCCGACCTGATCGTGCATCGCGCGCTGATTTCCGCCCATGATCTCGGCAAGGACGGGCTCCACCCGGAGACCACCCATGACCAGCTCGCCGAGATTTCCGCACGCATCTCGGCAGCCGAGCGGCGCGCCATGGCGGCAGAGCGCGAGACCATCGACCGCCTGATCGCCTATCACCTGGCCGACAAGGTCGGTGCGACTTTCGAGGGCCAGATTTCCGGGGTCACCAAATCCGGGCTGTTCGTCAAGCTCGACCATACCGGCGCCGACGGCTTCGTCCCCGCCTCCACCATCGGCGACGATTATTTCCGCTATGAGGAATATGGCCACGCCCTTGTCGGCGACCGCACGGGCGAGACATACCGTCTGGGCGACCGGGTCAGCGTCAAGCTGGTCGAGGCGGCGCCGGTCCAGGGGGCTTTGCGCTTCGAATTGCTCTCCGAGGGCCGCAAGGGCGCGGCCCCGCTGCCGCATGGCCGGCGCGGCAGACCGGGCGGGGGAAAGCCCGGCGGGCGCAAAGGCGCGGGCACGAAAGTGCGCATCGGCTCCACCGCCCGGCGCAAGGGTGGCAAAGGGCGCACATGAGGGGCGGGGCATGATGCAGGACCGGAACGGCACAGGGATCGGGAACCGGATCGGCAAGAGTCTTGCGGCCGGCTCGGGCGAGTGGAAACGCGCAATCATGCGCGGCCTCGGCTGCCGCTGCCCCGCCTGTGGTGAGGGGCGCGCCTTTTCCTCCTATCTGAAGATACGCCCGGCCTGCGACGCCTGCGGGCAGGAACTGCACCACCACCGCGCGGACGACTTTCCGCCCTATCTCACCATTTTCGTGGTGGGGAAGATCGTCGGAACCGGGATATACATCTGTGAAATGCATTACGCGCCCCCTTTATGGTTTCATGTGGCCACCTGGCCGCTCCTGACGGTCGCTCTCTCGCTCGCGCTTCTGCCGCCGATGAAGGGCGCCGTCGTGGGGCTGCAATATGCGCTCGGCATGCATGGATTCGGCGAGGCCGATCCCGCAGGCCGGGAAGGCGACAACGAACGAGGAAACACAGCGTGAGTGCCACGACCGATACCAAGCCCCCCGCCGGTGCGGAGCAGGCCGGCAACCCGATGATCGACCGTCTGACGAAGACCGAGCGCGAGCGGCTCTGGCCGAATCTGCGCCCGCGCGACGCCGCGACGCTGATCGTGCTCGACCGGACGGGACCAGAACCGCGCGTGCTGATGGGCAAGCGTCATGACAGCCACAAGTTCATGCCCGGCAAATTCGTCTTTCCCGGCGGGCGCATCGAACCCGGCGACCGGCGCATGCTCGCCGCCGGCATGCTCGACGACCGCACGGACGCCGCCCTCTCCGCCCGCGTCGTGCGCCCCACCTCCAGCCGCAACCGCGCCCTCGCCCTCGCTGCGATTCGCGAGACCTACGAGGAGACCGGGGTGATGCTGGGCTCGGCTGATTACGGCGCGCCCGAAATCGAGATCGACGGGCCCTGGCGCGCATTCGTCGAGGCGGGGGTGTTTCCCGAGCTCGACATGCTGCAATTCGTCGCCCGCGCCATCACTCCGCCGCGCCGGCCCAAGCGTTTCGATACCCGCTTCTTCGCGGTGGATCGCGAGATGGTGGCGCGCGAGGAACCCGGCTTCGTGGGGCCCGATTCGGAACTCACCGAACTCGTCTGGGTGCCCCTGTCGCAGGCGCGTGGTCTGGATCTGCCGACGATCACCCATGTGGTGCTCGACGAGCTCGATATCCGGCTCGAGGCCGGATTCGATCCGATGCTGCGGGTGCCGTTCTATTACGAGAAACGCGGCGCCTTCGTGCGCGAATACGTGTGAGGATGGCTCTGCATGAGCGATGCCGAGAGGCAGGATGAGGCTTTGAGCAGCCGTGCGCTGGTTCGCGCACGCAACGCCTCCATCGCGGCTGCGATCGGCTGCATCACTGCCGTCGGCGTCGGCCTCAGCCTCTCGGTGCCCTTGCTCTCCCTCGAAATGGAACGCATGGGCGCGTCGGGCACCCTGATCGGCGCCAATACCGCGATTGCCGGGATCGCGGCGATCATGACGGTGCCCTTCGTGCCGCGTATTGCCGCGCGAACCGGCGTGCTGCCGCTGCTCTGGGGGGCGGTGATCCTTTCCGCGCTGTGCCTCGTCGCCTTCAAGCTCACCTACGACATCGTGATCTGGTTTCCCCTGCGTTTCGTCTTCTCGATGGCGCTGGGCGTACTCTTCGTGCTGTCGGAATACTGGATCAACTCCGCCGCCCCGCCCGGGCGACGCGGCTTCGTCATGGGCATCTATGCCACCGTCCTGGCGCTCGGCTTCGCTGCCGGTCCGGCGGTTCTGGCGCTTGTGGGAACGCAGGGCTGGGCGCCCTATCTTGCCGGGGCCGGCCTGTGCCTCGTTGCGGCGCTGCCGCTGCTGCTTGCTCGCGGGATCTCGCCACGCATCGATCATGGCACCGGGCGCACCGTGCTCTCCTTCCTGCTGGCGGCGCCTGCCGCAACCGTGGCGGCGCTGATCTTTGGCGCGGTGGAGAGCGGCGGCTTCGCCATCCTGCCGCTCTACGGGCTGGAACTTGGCTATACGGCAGCCAATGCGGCCTTTCTGGCAAGCATCATGGCGCTCGGCAATGTCCTGTTCCAGATCCCGATCGGGACGCTTTCCGACCATGTTGATCGCCGTCTGGTGCTTGCCGTCATCGCCACGATCGGCCTGTTCGGTGCGCTGGCCATGCCACTGGTCGCGCATAGCGTGATCGGGCTCGGCCTGCTGCTCCTGATCTGGGGCGGTGTCGCCGGTGCGCTCTATACGGTCGGGCTCGCCCATCTGGGCGCGCGCTTTTCCGGCGGCGACCTCGCGGCGGCGAATGCGGCCTTCGTCATTCTCTACAATGCCGGCATGGTGATCGGCCCGCCGCTGGCCGGAGGCGGCATCGATCTCTACCGCCCCCACGGCTTCGCCTTCGCCATGGCGAGCCTGTTCGCTTTCTATCTCGCGGTGATCACCATCCGCATGCGCGCGGGGACGCGGTATTCGTAGGCCCTCTCAGCCGCGCGCCTCTCGGATCATCGCCAGAGCCTGTGTCGGGTCGATGCGCCCGTCATACAGCGCGCGGCCCGAAATCGCACCGGCGAGCGCGGCGCAATCGGGCTGGAGCAAGCGGGCCACATCCTCGATCGAGGCGAGGCCGCCTGACGCGATGACCGGGATCGAGACGGCTTCCGCCAGCGCCAGCGTCATCTCGATATTGAGGCCCTTGAGAATGCCGTCGCGGGCAATGTCGGTATAGATGATGGCCGCGACCCCGGCATCCTCGAAACGCCGCCCGAGTTCCTCTGCCGTCAGGGTCGAGGTCTCGGCCCAGCCCTCGACCGCAACGCGCCCGTCCTTGGCGTCGATCCCGACCGCGATCTTCCCCGGATGCAGCCGCGCCGCCTCGCGCACGAAGGACGGATCCCGCACCGCAGCCGTGCCGATGACGACCCGGGCAACGCCCTTTTCCAGCCAGGCTTCGAGGGTGCGCATGTCGCGGATGCCGCCGCCGAGCTGGACGGGGATGTCGATCGCGGCGAGGATCCGGTCCACCGCCGCGCCGTTCATCGGCTTGCCGGCAAAGGCGCCGTCGAGATCGACGCAATGCAGCCATTCGAAACCCTGGCGCGCGAAGGTGGCGGCCTGATCGGCGGGATCGTCGTTGAAGACCGTTGCCTGCTCCATGTCGCCCTGGATGAGGCGGACGCAATGGCCTTCCTTCAGATCGATCGCGGGAAAGAGAATCACGGGCGCCACCTCAGAAAATTGGCAATCAGGGCCAGACCCAGCTTCTGGCTCTTCTCGGGATGAAATTGCGTGCCGGCAATGTTGTCGCGCGCCACGATCGCGGTGACGGGGCCACCGTAATCGGTGACGGCGACGACATCTTGCGGATCATCCGGTGTCAGCGCGTAGGAATGCACGAAATAGGCATGCAGCCCGTTCGGGCCGGTGGGGATATCTGCGAGCAGCGGATGCGCGCGCTGCGGATGCAGCACGTTCCAGCCCATATGCGGGATCTTGAGATGCGCATCACGGGGGCGAATGATGGCAACGTCGCCATGGATCCAGTCGAGACCCTGGGCGGTCTCGTGCTCCAGCCCGCGCGTGGCGAGAAGCTGCATGCCCACGCAGATTCCCAGAAACGGCTTGCCGTGCGCCCGCACCGCCTCGTGCAGCGCCTCGGTCATGCCGGCCACGGCATCGAGCCCGCGCCGGCAATCGGCGAAGGCGCCGACGCCCGGCAGCACGATGCGCTCGGCTTCGCGCACCTTCTGCGGATCGTCGGTGACGATCACAGGCACGGTGATGCCGGCCTCGCGGGCGGCGCGCTCGAAGGCTTTCTGCGCCGAATGCAGATTGCCCGAACCGTAATCGATAATGGCGATGCTCATCGCGAACGCTCCGGAAAAAGACCGATCACGCCGCTCTCGCGCCGAGGCGCATCACTGCGGGCGGGCTTGGGCCAGTCGAAGGACGAGGGTGGTGGCGGTGGGCCGTCGGGACGGCTCTCGCCGCGCGCCAGCCAGCGCGCACAGGCCTTGGCCTCGGCCTCCTCCTCGTCGGCGCCCGAAACGACGTCGACCATGGCGAAACCGTTGCGGCCACAAGTCCAGCGCTTCAGGCTGGAGGCTTCGAGCCCGATCAGCGTGGAGGCGAGGACATGCGCGGCAAGCCCCGCCCAGGGCGCGAGAGCCAGACGGTCGACGATGAAGCCGAACGCGCTCAGCCCCACGAAGACACCGATCGCGGCCAGCCAGAGGCGGTGATAGAGAAACCACAAGACGGTGAAGAGAAAGGCCCAGACATGGAACCCGTCTCGCACCAGCACGGCCTTCTCGAAAGCCTCCGCATCACCCGGGCGGGCCTGTGCGGGCAGATGGACCGTATAAACATGCATGCCGGATGCAAGCTCCCGTCGTCGATCAAAAAACTGCCGCGCAGCGATCATGCGCGATCCCGCTCACAGGCGCCCTTGTCACAGGCGCCCTTGCCTCACAGGCGCCCTTGCCTCACAGCATCCCCTTGGTGGAGGGAACGCGCCCGGCTTCGCGCGGTTCAACTGCAACCGCCCGTCGCAAGACCCGCGCCAATCCCTTGAAGCAGCTCTCGGCGATGTGGTGGCTGTTGTCGCCGTAGAGCGTCTCGACATGGAGCGTGACGCCGGCATTGGCGGTGAAGGCCTGGAAGAATTCGCGCACCAGCTCGGTATCGAAGCTGCCGATCTTCTGGGTGGGAAACGGCGTGCGGAAGACGAGAAAGGCGCGGCCCGAAATGTCGATCGCGACACGTGTCAGCGTCTCGTCCATGGGCATGTGCATATCGGCATAGCGGGTGATGCCTGTTTTATCACCCAAAGCCGCGCGGAAGGCCTGCCCCAGCGCGATGCCGACATCCTCCACCGTGTGGTGGTCGTCGACATGCAGGTCGCCCTTCGCCGTCAGGGTCAGATCGAACAGTGCATGGCGGGCCAGCAATTCCAGCATGTGATCGAAGAAACCGATCCCGGTCTCGATCGTGATCGCCCCGGTCCCGTCGAGATCCAGGGTCAGATCGATATCGGTTTCGGCGGTGCGGCGCTCGACGCGAGAGCTGCGCGATGTCTGGCTCATGATACGGCTCTTTGACGGCGCGCCGGAAAGCGGGCGCGAGCGGGTTCTAGCAAGGCTTGCTTCAAAATGCCATACGCGTTGGAAATGGCGACGATAACGCTTAAGTGGAGGGAACAGGTTTTCAACGGAGTGCACGATCTTGTCCACAGACGATGCCCGCAACGGCTCCCCCTCGATGCATGCCACCACGATCCTGATGGTGCGCAAGGAGGGCAAACTGGTAATCGGCGGTGACGGCCAGGTCAGCCTCGGCCCCACCATCGTCAAGGGCAATGCCCGCAAGGTGCGCCGTCTCGCCAAGGGCGAGGTGATCGGCGGCTTTGCCGGCGCCACGGCGGATGCCTTCACGCTGTTCGAACGGCTGGAGACGAAGCTCGAGCAATATCCCGGCCAGCTCCTGCGTGCCTGTGTCGAGCTCACCAAGGACTGGCGCACCGATCGCTATCTGCGTCGGCTCGAGGCGATGATGCTGGTGGCCGACAAGGACGTCTCGCTGCTGCTCTCGGGCTCGGGCGATGTGCTCGAACCGGAGGGCGGCGTCATGGCGATCGGTTCGGGCGGCAATTACGCGCTCGCCGCCGCACGCGCACTCGCCGATACCGATCTCGACGCCGAAACCATCACCCGCCGCGCCCTGCAGATCGCCGCTGATATCTGCGTCTACACCAACGGCAATCTGGTCATCGAGACAATGGATTGCGAAAGGTGACGCGCATGTCGCGCAGCCCACTGCAATGACGTGAACGCGGCCTCACCCGATCACCCGGGCGGAGCGAAGCATCGTGCAGCGCCGGAAACCATCTTTGCAAGTACCATCGACGGCAACCTAGACATTCCTTCATTTTCGAAACACACCTGTATCGCTTGCGGCCGGTTCCGGTCGCGATCAGGGAGCGTGCAGGATGATCGACAGGAAAGTGCTGGCCGCAGCGCAGGAGCGTAACATTCTCACTGCCGATCAGGCAGAGCAACTCGTGCGGCTGGCGGCGGAAACGACTGGGGTGGACGAAGTGCCCCGCGATAACGAGCCGCTGCGTCTCGTGACGGGGTTTTCCGATATCTTCATCATGATCGGGATTTCCATATTTCTGTGGTCGGGCTTCGCTCTGGCAGCGCAGATGTTTTCCCCCGCCATCGCCTTTGCGCTTCTCGCCGGCGCCGCCTGGATGCTGGCGGAAGCGTTCACGCTTCAGCGCCGCCAGGCTCTGCCGAGCCTTTCTCTGATCGGGAGCTTTGCGCTGTGCGTCTTCGCCGCCTCGAACCTGTTCCTTCGCGACGTATACGGGGACGGAACCGAAACGACCGCCCAGAGCATATTCTACCTCTTCACATCGCTGCATCGCCTGATCATCGGCTTTAATGGCGCCATGACGCCGGCAGATATCGGGGCAGCAGCAATCACCGCATTTGCAGTTGCTCTCCACTATCTTCGATTTCGGGCGCCGATCAGCATCGCCATGGGTGGAATCTTTCTCGTGGCGAACATACTCGGCATCCTCGATTGGGCGTTTCCCAGCTTTTTCGAAAATGCATTCCGTTGGCTCCTTCTGGCTGCGGGGCTGGCGCTCTTCGCCGCAGCGATGAGGTTCGACCTGTCCGACCCCGAAAGGCGAACGCAGCGGTCCGATATTGCCTTCTGGCTGCACCTCTACTCCGCTCCAATGATCCTGAACGCCCTCGTGAATCCATTCTTGCAGGGGAGCGGTTTCACGCCGTTTGCAAACCCCGCCGGCATCCTGCTCCTCGCTTTCATGCTGGCGGTTGTCTCGCTCGCAATCGATCGCCGTGCGATCCTCTTTGCGAGCCTGCTATCCATCGGACTGATGTTCGGGTCTGTGGCGATTCTGGCGGGGATGTTCGGGTTTGGCCTTCCGATCATGTTTTTCATTATCGGTGGATGCATTCTCTTCATGGGGGCCGGGTGGAACCCGATGCGCAAAGCGGTCCTGCAGCACCTCCCCGAGAGCCTCGTACGGCGCCTGCCGCGACCGGTCGGGTAACCGCAGCATCGATCCCAGTCGGTCCGAGCACGAAAACCGCGTGGCGCACGGAATGCGGGCGATACCGTCAATGGGACAGCGGAACTCCTCGCCGCCAGACGCAAGGCCAAAAGCTGGAGCCATAGCCTTGAACGAAAAAACCCAGGCCCCGGACACCCCCGAAACCGCTAGCGGCCCCTCACCGCGCCACGAGGCAGCATCGGACCAACCGACGCTGGCAGATGATGGCGCACGACATGAGCGGCGAAAGCGTGACGCGCATATAGCGGAAGATGTTTTCTTTTTGATCAGCATCGGGCTTGTCTATATCATCATCTTTTCACTAGGCCGCCAGCTGCTCAATCCACTAGCCATGCATTTTGGCCTCGGCCTCCTTGCCTGGATAACAGCGGGCTTCATTTCTAAAAAAAAGAAATACAACCTAAGCATCACAGTGCTATTGATCATATTTGGCTATAACTGTCTTTTGGCATCTAGCATTTTGATGCACAATTTCTTTGGACTGAAGAGCTATTCATTCTATCTTTCAACAACAATATTTTTAATATTATTATATATTTTTTGTTTAAAATATATAAATTTATTTAGATATTTAATTATTATTATTGCATTCATTTTTGCTTTTACAATATTTTCTTTTGAGTTTTTTCCTGATTTTGCAAAAAGAAATTACGAATCAATATTTCTTTTATTCGGATTTTCAATTTTTTCTGTAGGATTTGTAATCAATTTAATCTATCAAAAAATTGACAAACAGAAGTATTATCTTATTTTGTTTTGTTATATAATTGGATCGCCTATTGTGTTTTTAGCACTACTTATCAATATTTTCCCGCAAACCGAAATTTACATTTATTTATTCTATCCTGTTCCATTATTGATAATGTTGTTTCCAGCCCTTCTGATAAACAGGATTTCCATAATCCTGTCTTGCACTGTCGTAGCATTTATAATGGTGGCTGTGTTCGTTGTAGGCTCGGATTTTGACCTCGTGACCATGTTCGCAGGGTTCTATATCATTTTCGGCTTCACTCTGATTTTCGCCCTTGGCTGGCGGCGCCTTCGCAACGGGCTTTTGTCTGCATTCCCCGAGCGGATCAGGCGAAACCTGCCCGGGCGTTGCCGATGACGGCATGGGCCGGAGCGCGGTCTCGCAATCCCCCTCCCGCGCCCCAATCCCCTTGCGCTCTGGCAGATGCCTCGCTCAGGCACTAAGTTCGGGGGCGACGCACATGCGTCTTCGGCAGCGCCATATGCTTCCATTCGAGATACAGGACCAGGCATGACCACATTTTCCCCCCGCGAGATCGTCTCGGAGCTCGATCGTTTCATCGTCGGCCAGAAGGATGCCAAGCGGGCGGTGGCGATCGCCCTGCGCAATCGCTGGCGGCGTCAGCAGCTGTCCGGGCCGATCCGGGACGAGGTGATGCCGAAGAACATCCTGATGATCGGCCCCACCGGCTGCGGCAAGACCGAGATCGCCCGGCGCCTCGCCAAACTCGCCCATGCCCCCTTTACCAAGATCGAGGCGACGAAATTCACCGAGGTCGGCTATGTCGGACGCGATGTCGAGCAGATCGTGCGCGATCTGGTCGAGATCTCCATCGGTCTCGTCAAGGAGGAGAAGCGGCAGGCGGTGAAGGCGAAGGCGCAGCTCGCCGCCGAAAACCGCGTGCTCGACGCGCTGGTGGGCGCCAATGCCTCGCAGACCACGCGCGAGGCGTTCCGCAAGAAGCTGCGCAATGACGAATTGAACGACAAGGAAATCGAGATCGAGATGCAGGCGGGCTCCTCCGGCATGCCGATGTTCGAGATGCCGGGCATGCCCGGGGCCTCGATGGGCGCGATCTCGCTGGGCGACATGTTCGGCAAGGCCTTCGGCGGGCGCACCAAATCGCGCCGCACCACCGTCTCGGAGGCCTATGAGCCGCTGGTGGCGGAGGAGAGCGACAAGCTTCTGGACCAGGAATCCCTCACCGAGGAGGCGATCCGGGAGGTGGAGAACAACGGCATCGTCTTCCTCGACGAGATCGACAAGATCTGCGCCCGCGAGGGGCGCGGCGGGGCGGATGTCTCGCGCGAGGGCGTGCAGCGCGATCTGCTGCCCCTGATCGAGGGCACCACGGTGGCCACCAAGCACGGGCCGGTGAAGACGGATCATATCCTGTTCATTGCCTCCGGCGCCTTCCATGTGGCGAAACCCTCGGATCTCCTGCCCGAACTGCAGGGCCGCCTGCCCATTCGCGTCGAGCTCAACCCCCTCGACGAGGATGATTTCCGCCGCATCCTCACCGAGACCGAGGCGAGCCTGATCAAGCAATCGGTGGCGCTGATGAGCACCGAGGGCGTCGAACTCGTCTTCACCGACGATGCCATCGACGCCCTCGCCAGGGTCGCCGTCGAGGTCAATGGCAGCGTCGAGAATATCGGCGCACGCCGGCTGCAGACCGTGATCGAGCGCGTTCTCGACGACATCTCCTACACCGCCACCGACAAGACCGGCGAGACCGTCACCATCGACGGCGATTACGTGCGCGCGCAGGTGGGCGATCTGGCCAAGAACGCGGATCTGAGCCGCTACATCCTCTGAGCCGGCATCGAGCCCGCTTGGCGATGCGAGGCACGCTTGGCGATGCGAGGCGCGCTTGGCGACGTGAGGCGCGCTTGCGAGATTGCAAGAAGAAAAGCCGGGAAATCGCGGGTTTCCCGGCTTATATCTTTCTTCAATGCAAACAGACCGGCGATAGCGCGTTGATCGCGGCATCGCCGCCGCAACCGGACAGGAAAGGAGAACGCCATGGGCCTTCTCATCGACGGACAATGGCAAGACCAGTGGTACGACACCGAATCCACGGGCGGGCGCTTCAAGCGCCAGGAATCGCAATTCCGCAACTGGGTCACGCCTGACGGCGCCCCCGGCCCGAGCGGTGAGGGCGGTTTCAAGGCCGAGCCCGGGCGCTACCACCTCTATGTCAGCCTCGCCTGCCCCTGGGCCCACCGCACCCTGATTTTCCGCAAGCTCAAGGGTCTGGAGAGCATGATCTCGCTCTCCGTGGTGCATTGGGCCATGCTCGACGAGGGCTGGACCTTCAAGGAGGGTGAGGGCGTCATCCCCGATCCGGTCAACAATGCCCGCCTCATGCATCAGGTCTATACGGCGGCGGATCCGGTCTATACCGGTCGCGTCACGGTGCCGGCGCTGTGGGACAAGCAGCGCGAGACCATCGTCAGCAACGAATCGGCGGAGATCATCCGCATGCTCAATTCCGCCTTCGACGGGATCGGCGCGACGCCAGGCGATTACTACCCGCAAGCCCTGCGCGCGGAGATCGACGCGATCAACGCGCGCGTCTACGACACCGTCAATAACGGCGTCTACAAATCCGGCTTCGCCACCACGCAGGAAGCCTATGAGGAAGCGGTCACCCCGCTCTTCGCCACGCTTGATGATCTCGACGAACGGCTCGCGACGCGGCGCTATCTCACCGGCGACACCATCACCGAAGCCGATTGGCGTCTCTTCACCACACTGGTGCGTTTCGATGCGGTCTATGTCGGGCATTTCAAGTGCAATCTGCGCCGCATCGCCGATTACCCGCATCTCTCGGGCTACCTGCGCGAATTGTACCAGTGGCCGGGCGTGCGCGAGACGGTGAACTTCACCCATATCAAGAACCACTATTACTACAGTCACGAGACCATCAACCCGCACCGCATCGTGCCACTGGGCCCCGTGCTCGATCTCGACGCGCCGCATGGACGCGATGGAATCGGCGGCTGACGCTTCGAGCGGCGCGGGTGATGCCGGCGTTCCCCTCTGCCTTGGGGAGAAGGGACAGGGGGGGGTGAGGGTGGCGGCGGGGTCGATTTCTGTTGAGGCACCTCGCCCTGCATCAGCGCCCCCCGGCCCCTCTCCCTGTACAGACTGGCGAGAGAGGGAGGAATTTCCCCGCATGAAACGCTTGCCGGAGCGCCCTCTCCCTAGTGGAGAGAGGCTGGAGGTGAGGCGCGCAGCCGAATAAAGCGTGCGCATGATGAAGTACGCGCCTTGCCTCCCTGCCATGAGGCGGGGAACGCCCCTTCATCCGGCAGGCGCCCCTACCCGCTCGGCTCGGTGAAGCGGGCCGTCAGCGCGGCGGCGGCGCGGTCGATGGCGAGATAGAGCAGCACGGTGAAGGCCGCGAGGACGAACAGAGCGGCGAACATCAGATCCGT
>Ga0208112_100456_pt1 | contig 35732 bp, 28 predicted proteins | sample HotLakConsoUCCLE_FD_184736 | JGI IMG/M metagenome (GOLD analysis project Ga0208112, IMG submission 184736) | Hypersaline microbial mat communities from Hot Lake, Washington, USA - Hot Lake Consortium UCC-LE (SPAdes) (version 2) ... | reverse complement strand
CCGCTTTGATGAAGCTCAACAATCATCAACTTGAAAGATTTATCAAATGTACGTCTGGTTCTATTTTTCATAGTGTATTAAAGATAGTGGGGCTTAACCTACTGTCCAATCAAATGTAGCAGTTCCAGTCCGCCGAATAGAGGGATTCGTTGGGGTTGAGAGTTGATTTGAGGCGGTATTACGTGAATCTTATTTCAAACGTTTTCTAGCGTATTTTTTGTCTTGATCCGTCGGGGGCCGGACAGGTTACAAAACGAACCAAAAAGGTCAAGCCTCCCTGCGCTGAAGCTTCGGAAGGCAGGGCTGTGAGAAATCAATGGCGATCACAGCCATGAGACGGAAAAACTCAAGGCCTGTAAATTTGGTAATCCTATGTATGATTATGAATGAGGCTGGTGAGTTTTTCTTTTCGTCTCCTGTCTGTTCTCTTTCTCCATTGATTTCTCAAGGCCTGAATTTTGTACTCACCTCCCAGCTGGCGGAGCGCAGAGAAGGAGATATTTTAAAATTGTCTTTAATAGACATAACCGAAGATTTCGGAGTTTTAATTGGTATTCAATTCAGACAATGTAAACCGAAAACCGTACGTCGTAATCCGCATCTCGCTCATTACCCGACGCTGTCAGGATCCCGACACGAACTTTCGTGATCGGGAACGCTTACAGGTCTCACTTTTGCCGTAAACCGTACTCCGTAAACCGTGTAACATAAGCTGCCCAAAATCTCGACGCAGATAGGTTCAGCTTTTACTGAATGCTCTCAGGTCTGTTTGACACCTCACAATCCGAATTTCATTATTCCGGCACACGGTAAACCACCGAATTGATATTCATCCCGGCGCCGACAGAGGCAAATACAATGGTGTCTCCTGGATTGATTGTGTGTCCGTGCATTTGATTGCGGAGGATGAGATCCAAAAGGGTGGGGACGGTGGCCACACTGGTGTTGCCGAGTTTGTTGATGGTCATCGGCATGATGCTGTCCGGCACTACATTCTCATCATAGAGTTTAAAGAGCCGCTGGAGAATCGCCTCGTCCATCTTCTCATTGGCCTGGTGGATCAGTACTTTTTTGATCTCCTCCAACTCTACACCGGCTTTCTCCAAACTGTTTTTGACCAAACCGGGAACATTGGAGAGAGCGTATTGATAGAGCTTGCGTCCGTCCATTTTCATGTAGAGTGTATCGTCGCTGCCGGGTTTAAACGACTCTTTCATTTCCAGGTAGTAGGCCTGGGTTTCCGTATCGGTGCGGGCGGCGTGTGAGAGGATTCCCTCGGTGCGATCACTTTCTTTTGCTTCCAGTAGCGTTGCCCCGGCGCCGTCGGCGTAGATCATGCTGTCTCGGTCGTGCGGATCACAAACACGCGACAACGTCTCCGTGCCAATCACTAGTGCCGATTTGGCATCCCCGCTGCGAATAAAATAGTCGGCCTGAATCACACCCTGCAGCCAGCCGGGACAACCGAACGGAAGGTCGTACGCCACGCAGTACGGGTTTTTGATTCCCAGGTGATGCTTTACTTTTGATCCAAGACTTGGAACCATATCCACTCTGGGGTTGTCGGTACGCACATCTCCGAAGTTGTGGGCCACAATAATATAGTCAAGTTTTTCGCGGTCGAAGCCGGATATGTTCAGCGCCTGCTCGGCGGCTTTTGCACCCATGTCTGAGGCCAGCATTTGATCATCCGCATAGCGGCGTTCCTCAATTCCGGTGATCTCCCTGAACTTTTCAATGGTATCCTCATTACTTTTTTCAAACGGAGTTCCGTCTTTTTCTAAAAAGGAATTCTTTAAAAAATCGCTGTTGGGTACAACTCTGTCCGGAATGAAAGATCCTGTTCCGGTGATAACCGTTCGGATTTGGTGAGCCATAGAAGATGACGTTTTGAGCTTTGATTGAACCTAATAGTAGATATACAAAAATTGTTGTTGAATTTCGAGTGTTGGTTTTTGGAACTCACCCCCTTACTTCTCCCGAAAGCTTTCGGGATTCAAAAGGCAGGCCGGCTCCTTTCTCCTCTCCGCCAGCCGGCGGATCGCAAAGATGGGAGGCGTTTTAAATATACTTGGCTCTGCGTATTTCGAAGACCTTACTTCGTATCTCGATTGACGAATCACCGATGGACGATTTAAATTTTTGAGTGAAGAGTATGGAGTAACCGCAATCCGCACCCTGTAGTGGTGCAATATGAGTAGCCCCAGGTGAAGTGAAACGAAACCTGGGGGATTAAAGACACATTAATTTTTCCGCCGAAGAGAGGATTAGGTTTGAGGTTGGGAGTGGATTTGAGGCGGTATTGTCGAGATCTCATTTCATATGTTTTCTAGCGTACTTTTTGTCTTAATCCGTCGGAGGCCGGACAGGCTACAAAATGTACCAATCCCGAATTCTCGGGACTGTGAGAAATCAACAGCGTTCACAGCCATGAGACGGAAAAACTCAAGGTCTGATGATTTGGGATTCTTATGAGTGATTTTTTGGAGACGGGTGAGTTTTTCTTTTCGCCTCCTGTCTGTTCTCTTTTCCCGTTGATTTCTCAAGGCCGGGTTTTGGAACTCACCCCCTTACTTCTCCCGAAAGCTTTCGGGATTCAGAAGGCAGGCTTATTCCCCTCTCTCCCTTCCGCCAGCCGGCGGATCGCAGAGAGGGGAGACGTTTTAAATTAGATTTCGCACTTTATAAATTGTATACCGTACTTCGTTTCTCGATTGACGAATCACCGATGGACCGAATGGCGATGGGCGATTTGAATTTTGAATGATGAGTATGGAGTAGCTGCAATGCACGCCCTGTAGGGGTGCAATGTTAGTAGCCCCCAGGTGAAGTGAAACGAAACCTGGGGTAAGAGCGAGTCTAAAATGAGTCCGCCGAACAGGGGGATGGGTTTGGAGTGCATAATGAATAGAGGCGGTAGGGTGTGGATTGTATTTCAAGAGTTTTTCCGTTCATTTTGTCTTGATCTGTAGAGGTTAGAGAAAAGAACACACCTCTGTATGCTTCGTTGAACACTCCGCATTCTGTCTCCTCTCGAGAGGAGATGTGTAGCAGTCCATTCTTTAACTCATGTAATGATGCTTGATTTTATATTCCGTTGATTCCTCCAGGCCGGTTTGGAACTCACCCCCGGCCCCTCTCTCCTCTCCGCCAGCCGGCGGATCGCAGAGAGGGGAGTTTTTTTAAATTAGATTTCGCACTTTATAAATTGTATACCGTACTTCGTATCTCGATTGACGAATCACCGATGGACCGAACTGCGATGGGCGATTTGAATTTTGAATGATGAGTATGGAGTAGTTGCAATCCGCACCCTATAGGGGTGCAATGTTAGTAGCCCCCAGGTGAAGTGAAACGAAACCTGGGGGTAAGAGTGAGTCTAACATAAGTCCGCCGAACAGGGGGATGGGTTTGGAGAGCATAATGAATAGAGGTGGTAGGGCGTGGATCGTATTTCAAGCGTTTTTCCGTTCATTTTGTCTTGATCTGTCGAGGGCCGGATTTTTCAGTTATCAGTGGGTCAGGTTACAGTGTGTCATTAATGATGAAACAGGTCGTACGCCGTATTCCGTAAACCGTACTCCGTAAGAAATCAGACGCTGTCAAGATTCGTCTGCCGACGGAAACGCTGACAGGTCTAATAATCATACACCGTATCCCGTAACCCATAAACCGTACTCAGCCTTAAACCAGGATAAACTTTTTATACAGATCTGTAATCCGTACTAGATCGGGGGAATCATCAAAGGTGTCTGCAGGTGATGAGGATGTGGATCTTGATTCGATCAGTGCAAATCGCTCAAGGGCAGCAAACAGGTCGGCATAGAGCAGATCCAGTTCAAGCGTGAAGCCGTCAGCCTCTGCGAAATTGAGCTCAATTTTTACAGAAAAAAGCAATATTTCGTGAACCAGCTCCTTTATGGGCACCCACTCCTTTGCAGCATCCCGCATTTTGTACAGGATAAATGGGACACTGTACTGCAGATGAGGAAATTCGAACGTGCTGCCCAGGTAGCCCAGATTCATATCTTTAAAATAGGTAGAAAAGAGAAGTTGGTAGAGCTCTCCGGCGTTCTCTTCCTCCAGCAAGTTCACGCGCTCTTCATTCATCCGGATCTCGCTATTTTTCTCATCAATCACAACCAGTTCTGATAGTTCCAGCAATACCCGGATACCGTGCAGCAGCCAGACATCGGTTTCATCAAACTTTCCACGTTTATATTTGCGGATATTCTCCAGGTAGTTATCGGGCCATCGCATCTCTTCCAAAAGCTGCCCGACCACTTTTCGCTTCAGATTTCCCGCCCTTGTCAGTTTGAAAGCTCCTTCACGGTTCAGGAGATCCAGGAACAGCCGGGCATTGTGGAAAATGAAACTCTGGTCCACTTCCTCCAGCGGTAAATCCCTGCTCAGGTAGATGGGAGCATCGGGGTTACGCCAGTCGCATTCAAGCAACTCCTTGATTCTCTCGGGTGATGGCTTTTCGTCCGGATCATACGGGTTCAGGTAGTATTCGAAATCATCAAACGGTCCGATCACCTCATCGTCATACTCGTCGAAATCATCCTCCCAAACATCCTCCCCCTCGATGTCGCTAAAAAAACGCTCCAGGAATTTTTCCTTATCCTCATCGTTTAGATGGCTGTTGTCCCACATGGTGCCCTCATAATTTACCAGGGCACCCATATCGCCGCATCGCCGGCATTTCCATCGCACCTGTTTCGGCATGTCGATCTGTGTAACCTCAATGGTGCCGTCGCACAGTTCTCCATCCTCCATCTCCTGCCTGCAGTAGAAGCCGGATTCCAGCTTGGTTCCGGTGGGTGACGATGTGCTTAACCGGATATACTCACAGTAGATATCCATCTGCAGCTCCTCTTCCTCAGGCATAATAAGAAAAGCATCCGACACCGGGTCGGGAAATTCCGAAACGTCGATAATGGTCATGTTCTCTTTTTCCATGACATATGGGCTTAGTTGAGGGGAATACTTTTATTAATGTACTATTTGAAGGGTAGAATATCGAGTGGGCCCGTGTTAATTTTTGTGATTTTCGGGATGCAGGCTCCCTGTCTATTCTCTCTGTTCATAGTGAGGGGGACGTTATAAACTAAGTTTTGCACTTCGTACACCGTATACCGTACTTCGTATCTCGATTGACGAATCACCGATGGACAAACTGTTTACTACGATTCGAATGATGTTTTGAATATCCGAAGATATACCAACTCCGTAGGAGTGACCAACTTATTAGCCCTCCCGACTAGAAACGTCGGGACAGGCTGGGTTTTTAATCCGGAGAATGAGAGAAGTCAATTATGAGTCCGCCGAATAGGGGGAGTGGTTTGGAGGATATAATAAATTTGAGGCGGCGTTGCGCTGGACTCAATTCAAACGTTTTTCTGTAAACTCAATCTGTCCAAATGCCGGTTTACGTGGTTAGTCATTCGTTTACCGTATATCGTAAGCCGTAAAACATCCACGACTAACATTAGATAAAAATAATCATTTTTGAGCCTGTTTGATCAATTCGTAAAGTATATCCAATAGTTACATCATGCTTATTGCTCACAGAGAAATTAGAGAGAATCAGCCTCGGGAGTAAGCATTGGGTAATCACGGAAAATGAGAGCGAGAGAAGACATGAGAAGATTATACCGTACTATAATTTTAGTATTGCTCATTCTAGTCAGTGGCTGTGATCCCCAGCAGGGAGCGCTCGAAGATGCATTGCCCGTTTTTTACACGCTGTCAACCCAGGCTGCACCGCAGGAGGGGGGCACCATTGAACCATCAGATGGAGAATTCTTAGAAGGTGTGGGTGTACAGATCATCGCCCGGCCGGCTGAAGGGTATGTTTTTGACCATTGGGAAGGGGATCTGGAGGGGGAATCTAATCCGGATTATATCCAGTTCAATTCAAACCGGACGGTTCAAGCGCATTTTTCTCTCAGGGATTATGATCTGAATATTGAGGTTATAGGCAGCGGAGTTGTGAATGAAACCGTTACGGACCGCTCTTCAACCGTTACCGTCCGATTGGACGCCGAAGCTGAAGAGGGCTGGTATTTTGACCATTGGGAGGGTGACCTGTCCGGAAGCAGTAATCCCGAGACCCTCGTAATAGAAGAAAATAAGGAGAAGAGTGTTCGGGCGATATTTTTTGAGGAAGCTGCTCCCGAATATTCCCTGAACATTACGATTGAAGGGGGCGGAACGGTTCAACGTGACCCGGATCAATCATCCTATACTGAGGGAGAAGTGGTGACATTGACAGCAACCGGAAATTCCGAATGGCATTTTAAGGAGTGGGGCGGTGATCTTTCCGGCAGCAGGAATCCGGTGAAGATAACCATGGATGAAGACAAGCGGGTAACCACAATCTTCGACCGGGATGAAGAGCCGGAAGAACCGGATGAATATACTCTGACCGTGAATACGAGTGGTGAGGGATCTGTCGATAAGGATCCGGATAAATCGACATACACAGACGGGGAAGATGTTACGTTGCAGGCGAAGCCTGATGACGGCTGGAGTTTTAAAGAGTGGCAGGGTGATGAGTCAGGCAGTGAAAACCCTGTGACGGTTGTTGCGGATAGAGACAAACAAATCACTGCCGTCTTTGAAGAGGATGCTGTGTTAGGAATAACCATTGGTGAGGTAAAACTTTTTATCAATGAGATGGAGCTTGAGGGAGCCAGGAGAACCGATGATTTTAAAACGAAAGACTTTATCCTGAATATGCCGACGGACGGATCGCCATTCCACATCACACACGAGCAGATACCGCCAGGATTTTATGAAGAGTTGGAATTTGAAATTGAAAAACCCGGCAAAAGTGAAGATCTTGATGATTCCGATTTCACGGATGGATCCGACCGGTTCTCACTTGTGGTAAGTGGTTTGTATAATGGGAGCGATTTTACGTTTCAGTCTGACGAAGATTTTGAAATAGAGATAGAAATGAGCCCACATCTGGAAGTTAAAGAGGGCCAGACGTCCGTGATTGGAATACCCGTTGATTTTGAGAGCTGGTTCAGGGGTGATGACGGTGAAATCCTGGACCCTAGTGATTCCCGAAATGCAAAGCAGATCAATAAGAATATTGAAGATTCTTTTGATGATTTTGAGGATTGAATTTAGGAACTCACCATCCTTCGCCAAGGCTATGGATGGCAAGCCCTCCCTTTTTTCTCCCGAAAGAATTCGGGATTCTTAACTCACCCCCTTCTTTCGCCAAGGCTTCAGAAGGCAGGCCTGTCCCCCTCTCTATTCTCTCCGTTTATAGAGAGGGGGGACGTTTAAATTTTAATTTTTGATGATGATCAAACTCCGTAGGAGTGGCCAACATAATAGCCCTGGGTTTTAACCCGGGGTGTAGGATATGACAAATATGAGTCCGCCGAATAGAGGGTTAGGTTTGGAGTTGGGAATGGATTTGAGGCGGTGTTGCGGGGATCTCATTTCAAACGTTTTCTAGCGTACTTTTTGTCTTAATCCGTCGGAGGCCGGACAGGCTACAAAAAGTACCAATCCCGAATTCTCGGGACCGGCAAGCCGGACCAAGCTGTGAGAAATTGACAGCGTGTTCTGTTCAAATGAGTCACAAATTCAAGGTCTGAATGTCATCCTGATCCCGACAGCGGTCGGGAGAAGGATCTCAATTCGTTGCTAAATTTTAGGAGACCCTTCGACAGGCTCCCCGAAAAGGATCGGGACACGGCAGGGTGACATTGGAGACTGGTGAATTTGTGATCTTCTCATTCTCACATTCACACTTGTTTCTGTCAATTTCTCAAGGCCGGGTTTTGGAACTCACCCCCTTACTTCTCCCGAAAGCTTTCGGGATTCAAAAGGCAGGCTTGTTCCCCTCTCTTCCGCCAGCCGGTGGATCGCAGAGAGGGGAGGCGTTTTAAATTAAAATTTGATCTTTGTAAATCGTATACCGTTCTCCGTACCTCGATTGACGAATCACCGATGGACCGAACTGCGATGGACGATTTGTTTTTTAGAATGATGAGTATGAAATAGCTGGGATCGTATTTCAAACGATGTTCTTTGTTCAATTTGTCTTGCCCCGACGGATTCTTTGGTTCTATATGTACTCCCCAGAGCGATCTCGTTGACTATATTTTTTATTTACTCAATAAATTGAGTAAATTTACTCAACGTAATGAGTAAATATGGAAACATTTGAGAGATTTCACTTACAGATTCTGAAAAAACGCATTGAAAATGAATCGATAAGGTTTATCCAGGTTATCTATGGGCCGCGTCAGGTTGGAAAAACAACGATGGTCCGTCAGTTACTACATCAAACGGAATTGCCGTGGCACTATAGTTCGGCAGACGGGGTGATTGCTTCTGATGCAGTTTGGATATCACAGCAGTGGGAAGCTGCGCGCATTAAGTACAGAAGTAACAATCAACATAGAACAATTCTGGTCATTGATGAAGTGCAAAAGGTTGAAAACTGGAGCGAACAGGTGAAAAAAGAGTGGGATCGTGATCGCGCCGGTGAGGTCGACCTTCAGGTGATATTGTTGGGATCATCACGGCTGCTGTTACAGCGTGGGCTCACAGAGTCGCTTGCGGGGCGGTATGAATCAACCTATATGGGCCATTGGTCTTATCCAGAAATGAACTCAGCGTTTGGGTTAAGAGCAGACGAATTTGTTTGGTTTGGCGGTTATCCGGGCTCAGCCGCTCTGATTGACGACGAATCCAGGTGGAATCAGTATGTGCGTGACTCACTGATCGAAACCACCTTATCAAAGGACATTTTAATGATGACCCGTGTGGATAAACCGGCACTCATGAAACAATTGTTTGAGCTTGGCTGCGAGTTTTCCGGTCAAATATTGTCATACAACAAAATGCTGGGGCAGCTCCATGATGCCGGAAATACTACAACATTATCGCACTACCTTCACCTGCTGGATACAGCGGGACTTTTAGCCGGGCTGGATAAGTTTTCACCCAACAAAATCCGGAAGCGTGCATCGAGCCCCAAATTACAGGTGCACAATACTACACTGATATCTGCTCAGCATCTGAAATCCTTTAAAGAGATAAGAACCCTGCCGGTCGAATGGGGACGATGGGTTGAATCGGCCGTTGGGGCTCATTTACTGAACACTGCGTTAAACAGTGATCTCGAGCTGATGTATTGGCGTCACAGCAATGATGAAGTGGATTTTGTATTGCAAAAAGGGGATCAGGTCATTGGAATTGAGGTTAAAAGCGGACGGGGACAACGAACAGGTGGGATGCAGGCCTTTTCAAATAAATATAATCCCGTAAAAGTACTACTCGTCGGAGATGAGGGATTGGCCTGGCAAGAATTTTTGGAACTGAATCCAAAAGAGCTTTTTTGAATGCGAGCTGCATGATTTTTTAAGCAGGAATGAAGACCTGACTGCGTCCTCAGGTACTGTCAGCGTCTGGGGAAAGGAATAGTTTGCAGATTGCAGTTGGCAAAGCTTCTGTGAATAAATTCCAAATGGCACACCACAAATTCCAAACATCCTTCATCTAAACATTGAACTTCCCCCTCTCTATTCTCTCCGTTTATAGAGAGGGGGGACGATATAAATTTAATTTTTTGGTTTTGAACTAACTCCGTAGGAGTGGCTAAATCATAGCCCTCCCGAGGAAAAAACATCGGGACAGGCTGGGTTTTAACCCGGGGTATAGAATGATAAACACGTTAGTCCGCCGAATAGAGGGATTGGTTTGGAATGGTGATTTGAATTGAGGCGGTATTGTCGAGATCTCATTTCAAACCACGGTCTTAGTTCATTTTGTCTTGATCCGTCGACAGCCGGACAGGTTACAAAACGAACCAATCCCGAATTCTCGGGACCGGCAAACCGGATCAGGCTGAGAAAAAAATGGGGCGTGTTGTTCCATCGCATGCCATGAATCCAAGGCCTGTTAATCTTGTATATAATGTTCATGGTTCGGGTGGAGGCTAGAGGATTCATGGATTTCATGCTTACTCACTTCCACAAATACTTCCCATTTTTCTCAAGGCCGAATTTTCTCAGTTATCAGTGTGTCAATAATGATAAAACAGGGCGTATATCGTTCACTGTATTTCTATTGACGAATCATCGATGGACGATTTGGATCTTGAATGATAATTATGAGGTTGCTGCAATGGCACCCTTTAGGGGTGCAATGTGATTAGCCTTCCCGACAAAATACATCGGGACAGGCTGTACAAGCGCAGCGCAGTGCGGGGTATTAAAGTCACATCAATTTTCCGCCGAATAGAGGGATTGTTTTGGAGTGACTATTAGAGTTGAGGCGGTGTTGAGGAGTTCGTATTTCAAACGTTATTCTCCGTTACTTTTGGCCTGTCCCAAAAGTAACCAAAAAGACCAGGCTGAGAAAAATCAACGGCGTTCACAGCCATGAGACGGAAAAACTCAAGGTCTGATGATTTGGGATTTCAATGGGTGACTTTTTTGGAGACGGGTGAGTTTTTCTTTTCGCCTCCTGTCTGTTCTCTTTTCCCGTTGATTTCTCAAGGCCGGTTATTCTCAGTTATCAGTTGGTCAGGTTACAGTGTGTCAATAATGATGAAACAGATCGTAAACCGTATTTCTATTGACGAATCATCGATGGACAAACTGTGAACTACGATGCGAATGATATTTTGAATATCCGAAGATATACCAACTCCGTAGGAGTGGAACATGAATAGCCTCGGGTGGAGCAAAGCGGAACCCGGGGATAAAGGTGAGGCTAACGTGAGTCCGCCGAATAGGGGGATTGGTTTGGAGTGGTGATTTTAATTGAGGCGGTGTTTCGTGGATCGTATTTCAAAACAAGTTCTTTGTTCATTTTGTCCGGCCCCCGACGGATTCTTCGGTTCGATGTTCCCTGTCTTTACAGAAGGTAAAAGAGCTCAAAAAGATAAGAAGAAGGCATCCTAAAGCATGAATTGTAAATGATTTTCTATATATTAATTCAACCAACCATTCATGCTTCAAATTAAACCGACACTATATATGCCAATTTCAAAATCAATAGAAAAAAGTGTTTTTGAGCTTGATGAGAAAGATCGGCTTCTTCTACTGATTAAGCTTCTCGAAAGTCTTGAACCGGATACAAAGGATGGAAGTCAAATCGATAAATGGGTGAATGAAGCAGAAACACGATACCAATCATGGAAAGCTGGTGAGATGAATACTATTTCTCAAGACAAGGTTTTCCGTGAGCTTCCAATATGATAAACATACGATGCTCCCAAAAACTACTGAAACGAATGAAAGGGCCGGACTCTGAGGGTGAACCTGCCTCCGGCGGACGGCTGGGCGAGTGGTACGCCAACGTGAAATCACTACCGTTCCGTGGAAAATCTGTCGTGATTTTTTTTAATGTGAATACCTATATCACGATTTTGGTTCCGGGAAACGGAACGCGGAAGATGCTGCCTGAATTTGTTGAGCGAACCGGCCGTCTGCTGCAGAGGCTCGATGTTCCTCAACACCTCATTGACCGGGAGATGGACGCGATGCAGGAGATGCGCCTGTTAAAAACCGACAGCCGCAGCATCCTGGGGAGCATGAAAGATATCGGCCACCATCTTGACGCATATATTTACTACGACAGAATAGCATCAGCAGACGTAATAGACTGGGACCGACAGGAGAGGATTTTGACCAAAAATATCTACGGCGCGATTAACAAGCGCATGTCGGAAGGGGTGACCTATCCAAGAGACCTTGTGAAGAAGTTATTTGAGGGGTAGATAAATGTCGAATAATGAATGATGAACACCGAATGTCGAACGACTCTCACTGAGATATTCTGCAGTTCGAATTTCCCATCCTTCGACACCTGTCCGGCCCCCGACGGATTCTTCATTCGATACCTGTCCGGCCTCCGACGGATTCTTCGGTTCGATATTTTCCACCCTTCAACACCTGTCCGGCCCCCGACGGATTCAACGGTTCATAGTTAAAAATCCCGTACGCCGTATGCCTGCACCAACCCCGCACCCTCTCTCCACTCTGTTGGAGTTGGTACGGACTTGGTATGGAGTTGGTAGGGAGTAAAGCCGGATGTTTTTTTTGAGATTGGATTCGGAAAAATGGATGGTTCTTTTATATTCGGAGGGAGAGTTTTGGAAAAACAGACGGATGGAATACGAGGTACTTAAAAATATAAATCAGATCATCGAGCGGGATAGCAAAGACACGACCTATAAGTTTGCTTTGCTTCGGGCTACCATTGAGGTCATTCAGGAAAAATCTCCTTATCAGGAATTCAAAGATAATCGTGTAATTCTTCCAACCGGGCTATTAATTCTAAAATGGCTTGAATACTACTACCCAATCATTGAAAAAGAACTGCCGCAGAGAAACGGTGATAACCTCGACTCATTTACTCTTTCATTCCGGTCATTATTCAAAGAAGTAACCAACTTCTATAAACTAAGAGGTGGGCTTTCGGTCTTTTATTCTGATCTAGTCAGGGGAAATTTGCCTGATGATATTGAGGATACCGTATTTCAGCTTTGCAAAAAACTCAGGGATACCATCAAAGACCAACCTATGAGATATATCGGTAAATCGGTAAATAATACTGAATACAGCATCTATAAACGGGAAAAAACTACTATCCAGCTGCGGCAGCCTGATAAAATGGATGTGAATTTTTTGATTGAGAATTTTACTCGATTCTCTATTCCTCGTGATTATTTCAACGTGATGGAACTCATGGGGAGTTTTATCACAGGGATGCATTCTATTCTTATTAACTGGGCTGAATTCACCGTTGACAAAGATAGAAGCCTGAGTATGAATAAAGTTTTAGAGACGATGCTCAAATCTCCACAGGAAGCCCGGAATGTGCTTTTGTCTGAAAAGATCTTTAAGAAACTGAAAATGGAAAATGGAACTTTGGAATGTGTTTGGACAGGTAGTCAAATCACGAACGATCTGAATATTGATCATGTACTCCCATTTTCGGTTTGGCGAAATAATGATTTGTGGAATTTGTTGCCGGCCAAAGAAAACGTGAATAACAGCAAGCGCGACAAAATTCCTTCACTTGAACTACTGGATAAGCGAAAAGATCGAATCATTTCCTACTGGCAAGTTATACAGGAGATTGAGCAAGCCGGATTTGTGAAAGAGATGAATGTCAATCTCATCACACGGCAAGATTTCAATCAACACAACTGGGAAAACCTTGCCTTTGATTCATTAAAGGAAAAAAGCCAGTATCTAATAGAAACCCGTGGTTTTGAAGCGTTCAACTTGTGATGAAAGGAAACCCTAATTCACATCTCACTGCCAAAGAACGGGATAAAGTTTCTTATCCCACCCGCAAGCTCTACAACAAGGGAGTGATTAGGGGTGAAGTGCTGGATTTCGGTTCAGGTTATGGGAAGGATGCTGAGTTTTTGAACGCAAAAGGAATCAAGTGCACCGCTTATGATCCATATCATGCACCCGATTATCCCGATCAACAATTTGATACCATTATTTGTCAGTATGTGTTGAATGTATTACTCCCGGAAGAACAGGCGGAGGTTTTAATGTCGGTCAGTGAATTGTTGAAGCCGAGCGGAAAAGCCTACTTCACTGTCCGCCGGGATTTGAAAAGATTCGGTTATCGAACCCACTACGTTCACAAAGTGCCGACCTACCAATGTAATGTGAAGTTGCCCTACAAATCCTTTTTCAAGAATGATTTTTGTGAGATCTATGAGTACCGACATTTCAACCAGATTGATAATGGCAAGGAGGGTATTTTTGAAAACCCTTCTCCTGATACTGAAGTTATATCTGAACTTGCCACGGTGTACAGCATTTATGATAAATATCCGGTAAGCAAGGGCCACGCTTTAGTTATTCCCAAAAAGAAATCAGCCAACTACTTTGAAATGTCGGACAAAGAAAAAACCGCCTGCCAAATTATGGTAGAACGGGTCAAAGACATACTAATAAAAAAGTACAATCCCGACGGGTTCAACATTGGCTTCAACATGAATGAAGCCGCCGGACAAACTGTCTTTCACACGCATATGCACATTATTCCGAGATATAAAGGGGATGTTGAAAACCCCCGTGGTGGGATTCGGAATGTGATTCCTGAATTGGGGGATTATTAAAAAGCGTTACGGGTTAAAAAAACATTTCTTTAATCTTATCTTCCAAATTAGGCCTATAAACAGTTGTGATATTAGACACGCCTTCAATTAATGAATCTAAATCTGTAGAATTATCTTGGCTATAGAAGATGATTGGAATATGTTCAAGATGTTCATGCCTCCTAATTTCAGCTATATATTTATCCCCATTTTTAGGCTCCATATGATAATCCATGAATATGCAATCAAAATCAAACTGCATAGCTTTTTGTTCTATGTCCATATCTTCGCCATTTATAGCTGTGACTATCCTCAATTCCACCTCATATTTTGGTGCAATTAATTCTAAATTTTTCTGAGCTGATTTAGCCCACGCTTCCATATCATCGATCCATAAAAATTTTAGTAGCGCCATTCGTTTTTATTTAAAGGTTAGAGTAAATGTAGCCCCATCATCTGGGTTATTTGTAGCCGAAATTTTTCCTTTCATGTCATTAACAATCTGCTTGACATGATATAGACCAATTCCTGACCCATCAGTTGTAGTAAAACCTTGATTGTAAATTTTATCAATTATTGATTCATCAATTCCTGTTCCATCATCAATAAATTTAACAATTAAATTTTCATTCTTTTTTTCAATTGAGACAGTTAGGTTATTAGCATTAGCTTTCTTGGCATTACTAACAATATTATCGATTACAATGTTAAGCTCAATGGGCTTTAGTTTCTTCTTAAACTCATCTTCAGTTTCTGAGACAATTTTTATTTTTAGAGTCTTATCTGTAACTGTTGGAATTATGTTACTTATATATTCCCGAATATAATTATTCAAATCTACTTCAATAGTTTCTGTTTTTAACTTGAAATTCGCTTTTGTAGCAAATGCTACAACATTTAGAATTTTTTTTGTCTCAAAACTTATTAACCTGATAATATCTTTTAGCTCTGAATTTGATAACTCAATATCATTTTGAATTCTTAGAGAAATACCTTTCAAATTATTATCAATTGTTCCTGCATAAATGCCAACGTGGTGAAGTAGACTTATAACCTCTTCATACTCTGAAGTATTGATAGATTTGAGGAAAAGGTTTTCAGAGATTTGATCTCTAAGTTTTTTTGTGGCCTCTTCAGCTTTTTTCTTTTCCTCCTCTGCCTGCTTTTCAGCCTCTCTTCTTGCTTTTTGGATTTCTTCAAGTTTATCCGAAGCTTTATCTGCTTGCTCAATTAAAGAATCATCTCCCGACTCAAATGCGATCTTATTCAAATTCTTAACAACAGATTCGGCACTATCCTCCTGACTAACTTCTAAAATTTCAAGAAAATTATCTGGTAAATGGAAGTCTATTATATCATTACTATCACTTATGTTTGCTATCAGTTCAGTAACTCTAGATTTGAACTCGATGTCTTCTAAGTCTTCATCTTCTATGCTTAGCCCCCACTTCTGAACTTCAACAACGTACCTTTCAAGCTTTCTTAAAGTAGTCCAAAAGAATTCCTCAATTTCTTCATATGTATTTGTCTTTTTTAAACCGTCCCCCCTGCTCGTAGTTTCTTTGATTTCTTCATTTTCTGAGAAAATTTCAATACTACCCAAAAGATCTCTAGTACCAAGAAATCTGCTATAACCCTGTGCTTTCCTTGCATCAATCCTCAAAGGATCTTCCCCTGGTTCTCCATAGGGGTATACTCGAAATCCATTTTTGTACAGAAAGATATGTCCATACCTACGACTCGACACCCCCATCTTTCTAGTAAAAGTATATTTTGCAGAGCGATTCAAGTAGTACAAATTAATACTTATACTATCCAATTTTTTTAAGTTGTTTCTTTCAACAACGCGATATATTAATGTACCTCCATCGAATAATTCTGTTTTTATTGTATTCCCATCATCCGAAACTACAGATTCAATTTTTGTAGTTTTTAATTCTAGTGTATCAAATATGAAGTTTTTTATTTCACCATTGACAATTTCATAATAATTATCAAAATCTTTATCTGTTTCTTTCTCTTCAGGAACTTCAAGTATGATTTTAAAATCTTGATCGCCTCTAGCTTGCTTAGGGTTTATTAACTTGGCTAAAGAGTCTTTTAATTTAAGATATTTATCTCGCCCCCAATCACTTCTAAGGTCTTCAATTACCAATGCAGTACCATGATCTAAGCCAAAACTGTTATGATCTTTTGTTTCATGTAGAACACTTACATTAATGAATTCTTCTTGACTATTTTCTTCGAATTTCTCCCAATTGGTTAGTAAAACTTCAGTTTTAGGATTTTTTTCCTGCTTAGTAGTCTCAAGTGTTAATTCCGAACCGAGCTTGTCACACGAAAAACGACCTATACCTTTGGCTCCAGCAAAAAAATTATTATCACTTATTTTATCTCTATAGTCATAGTTTTCATCTTCCGTGCCCTCTTTTTTTGCAGAATAAGCAACAAATAGCCATTTATTTAAGATGTCGTCATAATTCATCCCCTTACCATTATCAATAATGGTAATTTTCCCATTCCCATCCTCGATGTTTTCGAATCGAACGGTAACTTCAGTTGCATAGGCATCGAATGAATTTTTCACAAGCTCAAAGACAGCTATGTAATCATCTGTAATTAAGTCTTTACCGATTATATCTTTTAAGCCAGAGCTTATCCTAAATTCTAGTTCTTCCATTTATACTAAATTAATTTGGCTAAAGAATTAGCGGCTTGTTCAGCAAAGAGTGGCGGTATTGCATTACCAATTTGAGAATATCTTGGCACCTCTTTAGTTCTTCTCTTCCCCCCAGTAGTATATTTCCCTTTTATTTCATACCAGTCATCAAATGATTGAATTCTTGCATATTCTCTAACTGTAAGAACTCTAGGTTCTGAATAATGAATATAATCATCTGGTAAAGTGGTTAAAGTAGGGCTAACATCATCGTTATCTAAAGGAATGATAGTATGTTTTTTTATTGAATATTGCTTTCGTATATCTTCTCCCAAATCTTTTCCTTTCTCTGCTTTACTCAATATAACTTTGAATCTCTCCACCGTACTTAACCGATGATTAACAAAACGATGACTATCCGCAATCGTGCCCTTGAGTTTTTTCCCTCTCCGTAATAAACTTTGATAATTAGAATTTGACTTATCATAAATACCAGCTTCAAAGCTTTTAGTATCTGGAGATTGTTTTTTACCGTGCTCCATCAAAAGATCGCTAATAGCATCCTCTAGTTTTACTGGAATAGATAAATTCTTAGAAGCTAAAAAACTATCCACATTAGCTTCAATCTGGCTAAAAAATTTCTCAGATTTCTCATTAAGCACTTTTTTATCGACTCCAACAAGTATAAATCGTGTTCTTTTTTGAGGTACACCAAATTTAGAGAAATCTATCATCTTGCCATTCACATCATACCCTAAAGAGTCAAGCCTATTTAAAACATAATTAGAGTATTTTTTCCCCTTTGACTTATTTTTATGAAACTCTTGGGTAAAACCTTTTACGTTTTCAAAGAAGATTACTTTTGGCCTTACTATCTTAACAAACTTTATATAATCTTTTATAAGGTTATTTCGCTTGTCGTCTTCTTTTCTTCTTCCAGCATTAGAAAAGCCTTGGCATGGTGGACCTCCAACAACTAAGTCAACCTGTCCTCTTAATCCTTCCAGTTCATTTCTATAATTATTTAGAATAGTTGCAATACTGTAGTGCCTTTGCTTCAACCATTTAGGCCACCTAAAATGATCAACTTTATCAATAAGATTATGCTTTAGAGTTTCAAAGGCCATTTTATCTTTTTCAATGGCAAACAACCCTTCCCAGTGCCCCGAATTATAAAGTCCAAGCGACATTCCTCCACATCCAGCAAATAAATCTATATAAACTTTTTTAGATGACATTTCTTGGAATTTTTTCTTTGAATATAAAGAAAGTAGCTATTACCTAAACCTACTATAATAAGTATTATAAAGGCTTTCTTATTATAAACTGTTGAATTTTGTGCGTACTAAATTAACACCTATCAGTGTCAAAACCTGTCATCTTGTTAACGTGTTTTAGATATTTCTTTAAAGTAAGTGCAATGCTTAGAAAGCATACATTTTTCACAAAGAGGTGTTTTTGCTTTACAGACCAAACTCGCAAAATCTAAAATACCCCAATTTATCTCTTTTGAATTGTCGTGTGAAACTATTTTCTGAGCAAGTTTTTGTAAATAAGGATCATGCCTAATATCAGCCAATTTTCTTTCACCGAAAAATCGCTCTAAAACTCTGGCCATATTAACATCTAAGAGAGGAGAAGGCTTGTTTAATATGAAAAGTTCGTAAGCATTTGTAATATACTTTCCCATCATTGGCAATTCTTCAACCCGATCCTTTTTTTCGGGAAATCGTCCTTTCTTTTTTTTCATTTCCTGTGCCAATTTGTAAAGTCGAGAGCCCCGTTGTATGTATAAGCCAATCGGTTCCAAAACTTCTTGTAATTCGATCTCACTTGCTTCTCCGAGCTTTTTCCATGAGGGGTATTTCTTTACAAATTTAGGGAAAAAATTAGCGATAGTTTCTGCACGAGTTCTTTGTAGTAACACTTCTGCAATGATAAGTTCATAATTTGATGCAGAACTATTCCTCCACGGAAAATGACGGCCATGCTCTTCATACCATAGCAAAATTTGGTGCTGGAAAAACTTAATTTTTTGGTTATCTATATCCATACATTTAAACCAAAGGTTTATATAAATTTTTATAAAAAAGATGTAAAACTCGATTTAAACATTTTTAATTAATAAAAAAACTTTGCGCAACCCCAAATGGCATAGAGATGAAATCATTTTAGCACTTGATCTATATTTCAGGATAGATTCAAGTAAAATGACTAGTTCACATCCAGAAATTATTGAATTGTCAAAACTACTAAACAGATTGCCTATTCATGATTTGAGACCAGATCAGGTAAAGTTTCGTAATCCCAATGGCGTAAATTTAAAATTGAACAATTTCAAAGCTTTCGATCCAAGCTATACTGGTAAAGGAATGCAGAATTTTGGTAAGCTTGACAAAAAAGTATTTGAGGAATTTGAATCCGATACAGATCGCCTTCATAAAATTGCCAATCGAATACGAGAAGTAAGCAAAGACCTTGAACTAGCAAATCAATTATATTTAATAAGTGAAGATGAAGAAGATGAGCAACTTGAAGTAAAAGAAGGAGCCGTGCTTTATAAACTTCACAAATATCGAGAGAGGGATACATCCATCATCAAGAAGAAAAAAGAAAAGGAATTTCTAAAATTAGGCCAACTCCCTTGTGAAGCCTGTACCTTCGATTTTTATCAAAAGTATGGAGAACTTGGGCACAAGTATATTGAGTGTCACCATAGAACACCACTTTCTGAAATTTCAGCCTCTTCAAAGACAACTCTTAGGGATTTAGCATTGGTTTGTTCAAATTGTCATCGAATGCTTCACCGCAGGGTAGAAACCCTAAGTATCGAAGGGCTTAGAAATTTACTATCACTCTAAACCAACCCCACAACTCTCTTCACTTTCTCCTTATCGGCAAAGCCTATTTTTGGGTCGCACCGGATGAAGCGGTCGCCAAAGGGAGTCAGCCCGTCGTCCACATCATCCAGGATAATGGTTCGCAGAGACCGGATCTGTTTCTGCTCCAGGTTCTCATCGATCCACGCACGGATCTCATCGCCGCGGGTCACCGGCCCGGAGGTGTTGTGAATCAGGGACGGGGTTACATCCACCACGTAGTGCGGTGGGAGGCCGTTTTCCTCAAACAGCGCCTTTAGCTGCTCCAGGCTTTTGTCATACCGCCAGGTGGAACTCACCACAATCTGGCCGTTATAGTACTCTACCACCAGTTTCAGATGCGCCATCGCCAGCGGACACCAGTTCCGGTTAGTGGACTCGCCGGTCTCCCGGGTCTGCCGCCTCAGGTGAGCCTCGGTGTTCAGCACGCCGTCAATATCCACAAAAACCGTCAGTTTTCGCTGCTCCGAAGATCTGATGCTATGTGCCTTCTCGTTCATGACTCTGATTCTACTAAGATTGGGGGAGAGGGGCAAATTTGGAATATCGAATATCGAATGTTGAATTAGGGTCCTGAGTCTTGAGTCTTGAGACCGGAGGCACTGAACTGCGAATGACCGATGGACGAACGACCGAAAAACCGATTTTTTTTGAGAATGGTGAATGGTAGAAAGTAGATGGTAGATGGTGAACATCGAATATCGTAAGTCGCATATCTCATATCGCATTTCCTGCTGTTTGAAGCTTGAAAATCACGCCGGAATTCGACGGACGAGGGTCATCAACATATTTTCGAAACGTGTCGAAATCATCGACATAAGTGGCAATGTTGAATGATGAATGTCAAATTTTGAATTGGGGGAGTTTGGAATTTGATACTTGGTAATTGGTATTTAGAACTTGTGGCTTGAGACCTGAGACTTGCATCCTGCGGCTTGATGGCAGCGGAGCTGCTGGTTGTCGTCTCGGAGCGGAGCTCCGGACGAGGTATCCCCTCTTTGCGAATCCCGAAAGCTTTCGGGAAGGAGAGAGGGGAATGAGCCTGCCTTTCGAAGCCTTGGCGAAGTGAGGGGGTGAGTTCAACTCGTCAGGCAAACCGGCGCAAAGGCACGCCGGGATTCGACAGACGAGGAGGGTTTGAATGTCGAATAACGAATGTCGAACGGCGAATCACGATCGGTTGCCTACAGCTTGTGACCTGAAGCTTGCCGCTTGATAACGGAATAGACATCTCTTATCTTAAAGTCAGCATCAAGAAATCCGCTCGTTATTTATCTTAGCGGATTGCCAACCGACCTGCTCGGGCACGGTGGTTCAAACGATGTGGGATCACGGATCCAAAACAGCGAGTCCCGTCTTTTCCGCATCTGATCTTGATGTAACGAACACGAGTATAATCTCAATTCAAATCACGTTACATCTTATGAATACTTCAGGATCAGGGTGTTCTGTACAAAACATCACGCTAACAGAAAGCGAATTGGAAGCTCTAAATCACTCCTTTGTGGATGCCGGCATCAAATGGATCGCTATGTTCAAAGGCATTTGGGCGGAAGTTGCGGAAGTTAAAAATGGTCAGGTGACAATTTTAGCCACCTTTCCAACCAACAATCCAATAACGCCCGATCCTGACTTCATCCGGAATATATTCCTGAACTGCAAAAAGTGTGATTTCATAGATCAGATACATAAGATTTTCATCATTATGTATAAAGATGAGGGAGCTGCGGGAGGGGTCTTAGGACAATCACCAACGCAAGAAGAAATTGAATTACTTCGAAAGGCATCTGATCGCTTTGGCCGGAATAAAGTCCACATCGGAGAACGGCTATACTTGAGCGAAGAATTAAATCCCAATAACCAATAACCTGAACTTTGATTCTGGACTTGGGAATGTAGCAACATCCCGTAAATCCCGGTTCAAAAAACTGAAAAGCCCATGGCACCCCCGAGCCTCCCAGTGATCCACGGCCAGCCGGCGGAAGGCCCAACAAAACCTTTTTATTGTACCTTTATAAATTCATTCAAATCTGATTTTAGGATATGTTCAATTTCCTTAAAATTAGATCTATCCGTTTTGCAAAAGAGAAAACCAAACATATGAACATCCGCAACATTCATTTTTCTTAACTCAAGCGGATGTTCAAAGTTTTGAAGCAGCTTATCGTAGTCAAATGATCTTATTTCGTCCGGTTCATATCCGGTTGTATTGTCTAATACAATGATGCTGTAAAGTTTGTCTTCTCTACCGCTTAAAATGGTTTTCCAATCCGGCTTTTGTTGGTTGAAAAAATATTCAATGGGGTTAAAACCGTATGAAAAATAAGTTGAGTCTGAGGTAGTACACCAGCCACCGAATCGCATTGGATTAATTTCTATAGGGAAGAGTTTTCCGTCTTTTGTAATTCTTACTTCAACGTGAAGAGGGAAGTTTTTTAAATCGGCAGAATTACCAAGCTGTTCAAGGAATTCCGTGAAGGGTTTTAATTTTTCATTTATTATTTCACCCGAAGACAGATAAACCCTATCGCCAACATCATCCTCATGTGAAAAAAAATGTTTGAAAATATTCAATATCACCGGTTCGCCATTGCTGTCGAAATACGCGTCAAATGCATATTCATCACCTTCAATGTGTTTTTCGGCAATAAAAGATCCGGCATTTAAAACAGAAGCGGGATATAAATTAGTTACTTTTTCAATTTCGCTCTCAACCTTCCTTACTTTTTCATTCCACTCTTCAACCGAATTGATCTTATGAACACCTACACTTAAGAATCCGACCTTAGGTTTTAATACTACAGGAAATGGATAATCGGATGTATCAACTGTGAGGAGATCATCTATTTTAACTTCTTCAAAAAAGTAGTCTGGATAAAATTCCTTCAAAAAGCGGCGGAAGCGTACTTTGTCTTTAAATAGATTAATGATGTCGGGGAGTCTCGTCTTCTGGAGATTTCTTTGGATCCAATCAATTGAGTTTTCCGAATTTGTGTACAACAACGGATACCCCTTCCCCTTAACAATGTTGTTTGCTTCTTCACTGTTAATGAGATTTATACTGTCGTCCAGGTTCAATTCTTCTTTCGATGAAAGTGCTAACGTTGGGTAGCCGTTTTCCAGGATTGTATTTTTCAAGAAACCGGAAACGTAAGGTTTGTCAAGTAGTATCATTAAAAATAATTTTGAAGCGTAAAAAGTGATCTGTCCATAAGTAGACAAAACTATGAATTATTTATCTCTTGATATGATATGATATGAAATGTATTAAATAAAAGTAGCAGGTACATATGATGCATAAACCCTTTATCCGGACCGGCCATTGGCTAGGACGAAGTATCCCCTCTTTGCGAATCCCGAAAGCTTTCGGGAAGGAGAGAGGAGAGAGGGGACAAAGGGATGAGTTCTACTCGACAGGCGAACCGGCGCAAAAGCACGCCGGGATTCGACAGACGAGGGGTGCCTGCGTCCTGAAACCTGCGTCCTGAAACTTGCAGCTTGAAACCTGCTGCCTGAAACGGCGAACTGACGGATGGCTGTTTTTGTTGAGCCCTCATTGAGAACAGAAACTTTAGCGGAGCCCCCTTGAATACCACCACATCCATCATCGCAGCCGGTCTGCTTATTGTCACTCTGCTTCCCGCGTTTGGGGCAGGGCAGGAGATCCCCAACCCCGGAACAAACGGGGACGATACGGAACAAATCCTCATCGATTTCAGCAACACGTCTGCCGCCGGATGGCAGATTGTAAATGACAGCGTGATGGGAGGAGTCTCCAGAAGCAGGCTCCAGATGCACGAAGACGGATACGCCGTGTTCAGCGGCACGGTGTCCCTGGAGAATAACGGGGGATTTGCGTCGGTCCGGACCCGGGCACAATCGCCGGTGGACCTGTCCGATTTTGACGGTTTGTCCGTACATGTTCTGGGCGATGGAAAAACCTACAGCCTCAGGCTCCGAACCGTAAAGAACGGACGGCTGACGCGCTACTCCCATGAGGCGCGCTTTGCAACCACGGCCGGTGAATGGGAGACCCACAAACTGGCATACAGCGACTTCAGTCCGGTATTCAGGGGAAATGCCGTACGCGGCAACCCGGGGCTGAATCCGGAGGCGATTCTGGAGATCGGCTTTATGATTCAGGACGGACAAGAGGGGCCGTTTGAACTAAGCGTGCAAAGACTGAGCGTGTATCAAGTGGAATGAACCGCGGAGGGGGACCGGGGAATCCGTCGAAGGCCGGACAGGTGTTGAATTGTGATGCTTGCAGCTTGAGACCTGAGTCTTGAGTCTTGAGTCTTGAGACCTGCAGCCTGAGACCTGAACTGCGAATGACCGATGGACGAACGACCGAATCACCGATTTTTCTAACGGCAGCTTGCGACTTGAGTCCTGCTTCCTGAAAAAACTCGTCAGGCGAACCGGCGCAAAAGCAAGCCGGGATTCGACGGACGAGGAGTGCCGTCATCTCTCCCTTTTTGAAATACTATCTCTGCATCATCGCCTCAATTCATTTCTTTACTTCAAGCCAGTCCCTTTATTCGGCGGACTCATTTTAGACTTGCCATTACCCCCGGGTTAAAACCCGGTGCTACTATTTACTCACTCCTACGGAGTTTGATCTAACCTGCATCCTGCAACCTGTAGCTTGTAACCTGTAAACTGCATACAGACTAGATATTACCTGCCCCATCGGGGCAGCATATCCGTAGCCTCGGATGTAGCGTAGCGAAACCCGGGGGAAGAAAGAGGTAAATTATTCACCGCCGAACAGAGAGTGTGGTTCGGAGTTCTAAACATAGTTGAGGCGAAATGTGACGGATGAAATGAGACGAGTGACCGGGGAATGTCGAATTGTGAATTGACGAAGCCTGTTGCTTAAGGCCTGCATCCTGTACGCAGCTGAGCTGTTGGAGTGTCGTCGCCGGAGCGGAGCCCCGGGACGAGGGAGAATTGACGAAGCCTGTTGCTTGCATCCTGCAGCCTGAGACCTGAACTGCGAATGACCGATGGACGAACGACCGAATCACCGAATTTGTCCGGACAGCTTGAGGCTTGAGACCTGGGACTTGCATCCTGCGGCTTGATGGCAGCGGAGCTGGGGGTTGTCGTCTCGGAGCGGAGCTCCGGACGAGGTATCCCCTCTTTGCGAACGGAGAGAGAAGAGAGGGGAAAAAGGGGTGAGTTCAACTCGTCAGGCGAACCGTCGCAAAAGCACGCCGGGATTCGACGGACGAGGAGTGCCTGAACCTTGCATCCTGCGCACAGCCAGTATTATTTACTCAAATATTTTTTCTCAAATTGGCGGATACTTTCGTCGGTTCCGGCCATAACAACCTGATCCTCTTCCTGGAAAACGAACGACCGGGGATCGGGTGAAGGTATTTTTTTACCGTTACGCATCGCCATCAGTATGGTACAGCCGGTTTCAGCCCTAACATCACTGTCCGTTAATGTTGACCCGGCAAGTTTGCCTGCAGGAAGCTGAACCAGGTTGATCTGCTTTTCGGCGGCAATCGAATCTTCATCATCAAATACAGCAGCGGCTAAGATTCGTCCGCCCACGGTGGTCACAGCCTGTACATAGTCGGCTCCGGCATCAAAAATATTTCTTACATTATCTTTGTAGTTAGCTCGTACCGCAATATGAGCATCCTTATTGAACTCTCTTACCATCATTGTCGCGTAGACTTCCTTTGCGTCATCATCAATCGTGATGATAACCGATGAAGCTTCTTCTATTTCGGCCTGCTTCAAGGTTTTATTTTTGGTAATGTCGCCTACAAAATCCACTCCTTCTTTATCTTCAATATCAATCACTGAAAGGTCAATACTTCTGTTTTTCAGAAATGCCTGAGCCGCCTTACCGGACTGTCCAAAACCCAGTATGAATACTTTATTACGCCGGAAATGACGGGTACTGGATTCCGCCTTCTTGCTAAGTTTGTTGATATCTTCCCTGTCTCCGGCTACCAACAGGCGAAGTTTTGAATTCAGTACCAAATCCGGTGAGACAGGGCTGCTGAACTCATCTTTTTGCCATGCCCCGATAATATATACCTGATGATTCTCCAGCAGTTTGGATGAGCGAATGGTTTTATTGCAGAGCTCACTCCCTTCTTCAATATCGATTTCTATCACTTCCAAATCATTATCGATTTCCACACTGTCGATGATAGAAACAGCCGGCACCTGTTTAGCCAGGCTCTCCCCAATCAACTGCCGTGGTAAAACGGTGACATCAGCCCCGGCCAGCTTGCAGTAAACCTCTTCTTCTTCATTTTCTAATACCACAATGATGTTAATGGACTTTGACAGGTTTCTTGCGCTAAAAATTGTGCTGATTGATTTTTCAACAGCGGTATCCAGTACCAGGGTGGTTGCAGAAGCTATGTTTGCATTTTCAAGAACCGTCCGGGATTCCGGATTCCCTGTAATGACGTTAAAACCTTTCTCGAATAATTTTTTTGCCTGCTGTTCATTCGGTTCAACGATTACGTAATCTTTGTCTCTTGAAACCAGCTCTTGAATTAAAACCTCGGAATGACCGGAGTAGGGGCAGATCAACACATGATCTGTTTTCTTTGTTTTTTTAGGGGGACTTTTTTCAATGGCCCTTTTTAAAATTGGAACAATCAGCACCGGAAAGGCGAAGAAGACCAGGGCTACGCCCGTCAAGTTCATAACCACAATAAAATAGTTTAAAAAGTCACTTTGCCACGGAGAATAGCCGCCATAACCGCTGGTTGTAAGTGATTCTACAACAACCTGGAGAGATTGGGAAAACGTAACGGCTTGATCTTCAAAATGGAACATCGACCAGGAAAAGATCTGTGAATAGACAATGATGATCCCTGAAACGGTCAGAACAGAATAGATTAATCTGCTTAGAAAGTTCTTTTCTTCTGATAACTCGTTCATATTACTTCAAGCCCAGTTTATGTTAACAACTTGATAATAGTTATTAAATGATGATAAATGATCTTTTGATGATGAGAAACTGTAGAGTTGTAGATGGTGAATATCGAATATCGAATTTTGAATTACGAATGTTGAATGTCTAGATCGTAAATCAAAAATCGTAAATCTCAAATCGCATATCCAAATTGCTTGTAGCCTGATCAACTCGCTTCTTACGTCTGGCATCTAGCCACTAAAGTGAACGTGAAAAGGCAAACGGCAAAAGGCAAAAATGCAGCGGAGCTGCGGGGTGTCGGCGCCGGAGCGGAGCTCCGTGACGAGGGAAATTGAATATCGAATATCAAATGACGAACACTGAATGATGATTTGGGCCTTGTTACCTGTAACCTGCAATTACCACATGTGGATACTGAACCCGAAATGCCCCGGCGGGGTAGAATGTGATTAGCCCTGGGTGAAGTGAAACGAAACCCAGGGAATAGAGGGCAACCAAAATTTTTCGCCGAACAGAGGGATTGGTTTGAAATACTGGGTTTTGTTGAGGCGGTTCCATAACGAATTGGTTTTGACTAAATCCCGTTCGAAATGTGGTTTAGACATTTTGAGCAGGGGAGCTGCAAGGTTGTCGTCGCCGGAGCGGAGCTACGGGACGAGGAGGGAGAAATTGAATGTCGAATATCGAATGACGAACGCTGAAGTGTGAAGTGACTTCCTGTTGCCTGAAACTTGCGGCTTGGAATAAACCCGTCAGACTGCACCGTACACCTTAAACTGTATACCGAAAACCGAATTCCGTACGCCGTAAACCTCAGCTCACTCATCAATTGAGAAATAGAGTCCGAAATTCGCATTCATGCTTGTGATCTTATCGTTTTGCCGTTGACCGGTTATTGAATTGAAGACAAGTTTTACCTTGAGGGATTCTTCCTGCTGTTCGAGGGTCATCCTCTCAATGGATAAAGCATCTACTTTCATCGCACCGGTTACAGGCAGTTCTTCGATAAAAGGTTTAAGTTCAAATACCAATGAACGCCCAGTAGCTTCCTCAGTGATGTGGATTTCGAGATTTTCGTCTTTCAGCGAAATAGTGTAAACTCGTTCTGCAATGACTGTTTCAAGCTCTTGTGAAGTCAGCCACATCTCAATTTCACCGACGTAGTGGTCATATCCCTTCAAGGGTACCGGATCTGTCCTGCGTTTTTGCACCTGGAACGTGGCAAAACCTGAGCCATCTCCCTCTTCCATTTCCCAATTATTTACATAGTCGATACCGATCAGGTCCGTAATTACCTGGGAATCAGAAACAACATTCATCGAATCCTTGTTTTCAAGGACATCGTTAAGGTCCTGCTCAAAATATGGCTGAATGGATTCAGTGCCTTTCAGATCAAGCAGATAGGTAATTCCCGAACTGATCTGTTTGCGATCCTGAAACGGGATCTCCATCTCACTCCTGATGACTGTTCCGTTGTCAGACAGGAGCCCATATTTATCCAGATTCTGTTCAAGCCGGCTCAGCTGACTTCTCTCGGAGACTTCAAACGCACTGAACGGGCCAAAGGAGATCAGAATGATGATTAGAAACATAGAGGTCGGGATCACCCGGATGTCTTTCATTTTGCTGACGAGAAAGTAGATCACAATGCCGGTCAGCCATACGGCCAGGGTTGCCACAAAATAGCGGTTCACGGTCACGCCATACTCTGATATCCGAACCCAGATGGAGAGCATCAGCAGTATAATGAGCGGAATGAGTGCGATATAGTATCCTCTTGAGAAAAGGTGCACCCATTTGTGATCGTCTTCGTCCTGAATGGGATAGAGAAGCAGCAGCCCTAATATTCCAACAATGGAGAAACTGAGGACAAGGTTTGCAACCCATCCGTTCGGCCACTGCCACTCGATCATGATTTTACCCATGTAGAGATACAGGATGATGATATAGATGACAACCAGGGGAATGAGTACATATTGAACAAAGATCCTCAATCCTTTCGGATAGGCTTTCTCCTCACCGGTTAACCGACCGGGTTGGGGGACACCTGCCAGAAAAAACCAGGTGCCGAAGATCCCGATCAAAAATATTCCAAGCTGGCCATATCGTACTCCGGCGATGTCGAATTCAAGCAGGGCTTCCAATGAGTAGATGGCGATGGATAATCCGCTGTAGAGAACACCGACGTAGAGGGCGGATAGCAGGATTCTAAGGAAGAGCGATTTGTTGTAGGCCCAGAAATCCTGAACGTTTCTGTTGACCAGGTAGGGTGAAAAAGATACCAGGAGGTGTGAGGCCAGGAAAAAGAGGAAGTATTTGTAAAAGATCTCCGTATTGGATGGTTCAAAATTTTCGGGTAATAACAGGTACAAGATGGCCAGCAAAATAAAGGCACCGACCCGGTTCAGCGTTAAAGTTAGTGAATTCCACTCACTGCTCTCATCGGCTGTTTTCACTGCAAGGAAGAGCGAAATGGAGAGGGCTGTGATCCAGCTGAAGTTTCGGATCATGTAGTGGCCTTCCCGTTGATCCCATGGCAAATCCACGAGCCAGATGACTGAAAAGGTGCCTAGCACTGCGAAGGTTAAAACCAGCGGAAATCTGCGGATAGTTGCCGAAGCATTTGAGATGATTATCCGGATGGATGGGAGACGTATCATGTTCTTTCCTTTGTATTTATGTCTACATCGAATGTATCACTATTTGAGCGTAAAGCAAGGCGGAGGGGAATTTTGAATGATGAATGTTGAATGTTGAATGATGAATTTCGAATTGTGAATTGGGGAGTTTGGTGATTGGAAACTGCGACCTGAGTCTTGAGTCCTGAGTCCTGAGTCTTGAGACCGGTGGCACTGAGCTGCGAATGACCGATGGACGAACGACCGAATCACCGAATTTTTTGAGAATGGTGAATGGTAGAAAGTAGATGGTGAACATCGTATATCGAATTTCCTGCTGTTTGAAGCTTAAAAATCACGCCGGGATTCGCAGACGAGGGTCATCGACAAGCTCCGCGATTAAACTGCATCGTGCACAGCGCACTGACGGATTAACGAATCACCGATTTTGTCCAGACAACTTGACGCTTGAGACTTGCATCTTGTGGCTTGATGGCAGCGGAGCTGCGGGTTGTCGTCTCGGAGCGGAGCTCCGGACGAGGTATCCCCTCTTTGCGAACGGAGAGAGGAGAGAGGGGACAAAGGGGTGAGTTCTAATCGTCAGGCGAACGGGCGCAAAGGCACGCCGGAATTCGACGGATGAGGAGTGCCCGCAGCTTGAAGCCTGCGGCTTGCAACCTGAAACCTGAAAATAGCATGCAAACTAGATATAACCTGCCCCATCGGGGCAGCATATCCGTAGCCTCGGGTGCAGCGTAGCGAAACCCGGGGTAAGAAAGAGGTAAATTATTCACCGCCGAACAGTGGGCGTTGATTGGAGTTATAATCATTGTTGAGGCGAAATGTGACGGATGACCTGAGACGAGTGACCGGGGAATTGTGAATTGACGAACCTTGTTGCTTGAGACCTGTGGCCTGAAAAACTCGTCAGGCGAACCGGCGCAAAAGCACGCCGGGATTCGACAGACGAGGGGCATCGACATATTTCCGAAACGTGTCGAAATTATCGACACATCAGGAGGAGAGGAGGTCGTAGAGGCGGACGTTCAGGTAGAGCATCTCGCGGCCAACCTGTTTGCTTTTAAGGAATCCAGCAGATTCCAGTTCTTTTAGATACTCCGCCGCTGTCTGGCGTTTAGCCAGGTCGCGATCCACCAAAAATTTCACTTTACAGTACGGCTGCTCAAACAGTAACTCAATCAGCTCCTTGGAGTAGACCCGGTCGGGCAGGGTTGTTTTGGCTTCCCGGAGGGTCTCTTCCAGCAACTGCTGTATGGATTCAATGCGCTTCATGGTTTTTTCTGAAGTAATTTTTACTGCATCCATCATAAACAGGATCCACGCCTCCCAGGCCTCATGTTCGGTCACCTCGCGAAGCAGCCGGTAGTAATCGGGTTTGTTGGCTATGATGTAATCACTCAGATAGAGTACTGGCTGATGCAACAACTTTTGGCGGATGAGATAGAGGATATTGAGAATTCTTCCCGTTCGGCCGTTGCCGTCCTCAAAAGGATGAATGGCCTCAAACTGATAGTGAATCACCGCCATCTTGATCAGCGGGTCGGTGTCGTCGTTGGCCTGGATATAGTCTGCCAGGTTTGCCAGTAAATCCCGAATCAACTCTTTTCCCTCCGGCGGCCAGTAGATGATCTTGCGGGTTTTGGGATTGGCGATCACCGTTCCAGAATCTTCCCTGATTCCATCCTCTGACTCCTTGATCGTCTGCATGAGTTCCACAAAGAAATCGGGGGTGAGGTCGTTCTGTTCCAGCTTCGCGATGCCCTGCCATAACGCCTGCCGGTAGCGCAGTACCTCTTTGGTCTGGGGATCCACTTTCTTGTCGTTGGCCGAAAGGGCCATGAACAGCTTATCGTTGGTGGTGATGATGTTCTCGATCTCAGAACTCGCCTTGGCCTCCTGCGCCACAATGCTGTTAATCAGAATTGCGGGATTGGGCAGGCTTTCCGCTTTTCCCTTCAACTCAGCCAGCGAACGGTTTGCCGCAATGGCCGCTTTCAAAATAGCGGGTGTCTCCAAATCCGTTTTGGGCGGAAGCGGTGGGAGAATATTGTAAGGCTGATTGGCGAAGTCTGACATGAACAGCTTTTTGGGTTTCAATGTGTCGAAATATACGCAATTTTCCGACATGAATTGTTCACCTGTCGAAATTATCGACATGATTGGTGCTAGTGGGTTGAGTCCTGAGACCTGCGGCCTACGACCTGGATAACTCGTCAGGCGAACCGGCGCAAAGGTACGCCGGGATTCGACAGACGAGGGTTGCCTGTAACCTGCGGCTTGCAACCTGAAAACAGCATGAAGACTAGATATGAACTGCCCCATCGGGGCAGCATATCCGTAGCCTCGGGTGTAGCACAGCGAAACCCGGGGTGAGAAAGTGGGAAATCATTCACCGCCGAACAGTGGGCGTGGTTTAGAGGTCTAAACATAGTTGAGGCGGAATGTGACGGATGAAATGAGACGAGTGACCGGGGAATGTCGAATTGTGAATTGACGAAGCTGTTGCTTGAAACCTGCATCCTGTAGCTTATGGCTTGGAACCTGATGCCTGTCGCCTGCACCCTGTACGCAGCTGAGCTGCTGGAGTGTCGTCGCCGGAGCGGAGCCCCGGGACGAGGGAGAATTAACGAAGCCTGTTGCTTGAGGCCTGTGGCCTGAAAAACTCGTCAGGCGAACCGCCGCAAAAGCACAACGGAATTCGACAGACGAGGGTTGCCTGTAACCTGCGGCTTGCAACCTGAAACCTGAAAACAGCATGAAGACTAGATATGACCTGCCCCATCGGGGCAACATAGCAGTAGCCTCGGGTGCAGCGGAGCGAAACCCGGGGTTAAGAAAGAGGGAAATTATTCACCGCCGAACAGAGGGTACAGTTGGAGTTTCGGACTCATTTGAGGCGGAATTTGATCGGAGACGGGAGACGAGGTAATGTTGAATGATGAATTGGCGAAGCCTGTTGCTTGAGGAGTGCGGCCTGTAGATTGGAACCTGCAACCTGTCGCCTGTGCGCTGAGTGCAGCAGAGCTGCTGGGCTGTCGTCGCCGGAGCGGAGCTCCGGGACGAGTAGTGCCTGAAGCCTGCAGCTTGCGGCCTGAGACCTGAACAATGAATCACCGATTGCGCCCGGACGGCCTGAGGCTCGAAGTCTGAGGCCAAAATCCCTCCGGCCGATACTCGCGCGGAGTGAGATCAGCCAGCCGCTGAAATCCAAAGTATCCGGACTGAAGGGCTCCGTATGGTTCCACGACTTCCCCGGCCTCATCAACCGTGATGTGGCGTTCGTTGAGTTCCAGCCAGGAAACCTGAATATTGCGAGGTATCCGATTCCACTCGCGGGTGTATTCGAGATATCGCAGATCTTCAGGCTCACGTTTATAGATAATCTCCAGCGATCCCGAAAACTGAACCTGTTTCAGGTACTCCTTTCTGCCCGGAAGGATGAGATCCTCTGCGGGTACCCGAATTCGTTTTTCCAAATCACCGGAAAAAGCCGGCGGCCATATCCTGAAGATTGAAAAACCTTCTTCTTCGACCCGGTCCTCCAGCAATGCGAGCCAGAAATGCCGCATCGATCCGTGAAACGCCTTGTACCTGTTATATTCCCAAAGAACCTTTTGCAAGGGATCAGGAGGGGTCATCTCTGTGAAGAGCGGCTCCCCGTCCCAGAAGGTGGTACTACCCACATGCCTGAACTCGAACAGGTAATAGGTGATATGATATCCGAGTGACTTATTGACGATCTCAAGCGGTTTCAAAGCTTCGGCTTCCAGGCGCCCCCAGAAGTTAGAGTTGAAGCGCAATACCTCCGGATTGAGGATCACCACCGAATCGGCATTCACGCTCTGCCCAATAAACAGTTCCTGAAAACGCCTCAGGTTCTTTCTCCATTTTTTTCCCCGATGATCGACTATCAGATCATCCATTTCATAGACTACAGGATTCAGTCTCAGGTTTAATCTTCTGTGTTCTCCCTCTACAATATCCAGGCGGAAAACCTTGCGCTCATAGCCGATCATGGTAATGATGATACGATAGGAGCCGGTTGGGATGTCCCTCAGTGCAAAGCGGCCGGAATGATTGGTAAACGTGCCGAGCTTGGTACCGGATAAAAAGATATGCGCTCCCTGAAGCGGCTGACTGGTTTTAGAGTCCACAACACCGCCTTCAACAATAGACGACCGGGCATTCAGCAGCTCTACATTCCCGGGAAGGGTGAAGTATGCGATTGCGATCAGCAGTATGAAAGTGGGAAGGTACATGGAAGGAACTCCGTAAAGGATGGCATGGATCTTTGATGCTCTGCTGTTATAAATATAATGCAATAGGGTTCATTTTCAAGTGGGAGTGGATGAGGGGAGATCGATGACCGGGGAATGATGAATTGTGAATTTTGAATTGAGAAGTTTTAGATTTGTTGCTTGCAGCTTGCAGTTTGAAACCTGAAACCTGAGACTTGCATCCTGCGACCTGAAGCGTGTGGCTTGCAATCGGCTTAAAGCCGTCATTACTCTTTTTGAAATACTATCTCTTCAACTCCGCCTCAGTTCAATTTTTTACTCCGAACCACTCCCTCTACTCGGCGCACTCATGTTGCTTCGTATTTTACCCCGAATTGCGCTGCGCTCCACCCGGAGCGAATCATATTTCACTCCTCTGGAGTGAGGCGTTTGAAACCGAAAATGAGATACCTTTAAATCCGCCTCAATTCATTTCTACATTTTGAGCTAACCTCTCTGTTCGGCGGGAAATGGTTTGCCCATTTATACCCCATGCTGACGCATGGGGCTACTAAAATAGTCCGCTCCTACGGAGTTTGATCTTAATTTGTAATAGAATATACATTGCCTCCCTTCTCAGCGAACCGCCGGCTGGCGGAGAGGAGAGAGGAGAATGAGCCTGCCTTTCGAATCCCGAAAGCTTTCGGGAGAAGTGAGGGTGAGAGTTCAACTCGTCAGGCGAACCGGCGCAAAAGCACGCCGGGATTCGACAGACGAGGAGTGCCCGCAGCTTGAAGCCTGCGGCTTGCAACCTGAAACCTGAAAATAGCATGCAAACTAGATATAACCTGCCCCATCGGGGCAGCATATCCGTAGCCTCGGGTGCAGCGTAGCGAAACCCGGGGTAAGAAAGAGGTAAATTATTCACCGCCGAACAGTGGGCGTTGATTGGAGTTATAATCATTGTTGAGGCGAAATGTGACGGATGACCTGAGACGAGTGACCGGGGAATTGTGAATTGACGAACCTGTAGCTTGTGACTTGGAACATGATACCTGTCGCCTGCAATCTGTGCGCAGCAGAGCTGCTGGGCTTGCCGCCGCCGGGGCAGAGCTCCGGGACGAGTGAAAACCGGTGGCTTGAAAAAAATCATCCGGAAAAGTAGGATTTTCCAAACGTCAGCATTGTCAGTTTTGTTATAAAAACATCAATAGAAGTCTAATAATAACATAAAGAAGAACATATTATGCTTGACAAATTAGGATATATCGCGGCAGGCCTTGGGTTTACATCCATCGCGGCCAGTGTGGCGGCTTGGTACACAGAGAAGGGTCCAGACGAGGACGAGAACGCACACGCGGAACGGACAGGAATTTTTATCGGCCTGTGGCCACAGACTTTTTTCGCATTGGCTCTCATTCTTTTTAAGCTAAGAGAGATGGGGCACGACAAAGATGTGGAGAGACTGATGAAGAAGCTGAACAAGAAGATCAAGGAAGTTGAGTCGAAAGGCGAGGATTTGCTTGATAAATAGTGTTCAGAAGTTTTCAGATTTAATTTAATTCCCTGTTTTTTTGGCAGGGAATTTTTTTTGGATCGGGTTTTGATCCGGAGGTGTTGGAAAGAATCCGTGAATGCGGCAGAGTTGTTATAGGGTGTGGATCACCTGGATGTGATACGGAGTTTCGTTAGAAATGAGATCCCCGCAACTCCACCTCAATTTAATTTTCCTTTCGACCCAACCTCTCTGTTCGGTTGAAAATGGTATGGCCATTTATTCCCCCACGCTGACGCATGGGGCTACGATTATTCCACTCCTACGGAGTTTGATCTTAATTTGTAATAGAATATAAATCCCCTCCCTTTTCAGCGAACCGCCGGCTGGCGGAGAGGAGAGAGGGGAATGGGCCTGCCTTTTGAATCCCGAAAGCTTTCGGGAGAAGTGAGGGTGAGAGTTCAACTCGTCAGGCGAACCGTCGCTAAAGCACACCGGGATTCGACAGACGAGGGGCCGTCATCTCTCCCTTTTTGAAATACTATCTCTGCATCATCGCCTCAATTCATTTCTTTACTTCAAGCCAGTCCCTCTATTCGGCGGACTCATTTTAGACTTGCCATTACCCCCGGGTTAAAACCCGGGGCTACTATTTACTCACTCCTACGGAGTTTGATCTAACCTGCACCCTGGAACTGCTACATTTGATTGGACAGTAGGTTAAGCCCCACTATCTTTAATACACTATGAAAAATAGAACCAGACGTACATTTGATAAATCTTTCAAGTTGATGATTGTTGAGCTTCATCAAAGCGG
>Ga0208112_100454_pt1 | contig 35902 bp, 27 predicted proteins | sample HotLakConsoUCCLE_FD_184736 | JGI IMG/M metagenome (GOLD analysis project Ga0208112, IMG submission 184736) | Hypersaline microbial mat communities from Hot Lake, Washington, USA - Hot Lake Consortium UCC-LE (SPAdes) (version 2) ... | reverse complement strand
TCGTCAGCGCTGTCCTCGTCGAGATCGACGAAAAATGGGCCTCCGACACAAAGGCCTACATCAAGTGGGAATGCCAGGATGCATGACCCGCTCTCAGCAGAATTTCCAGACAAAAGGTTGCTCAATCCAAACGTTTCCTCCGCGGCTCGTCCGGCGAGTGCGATTATCACTTCATCCTCAAGGCTGGATTTCGTGAAATACTGCGGACGGGATGCGACCGCGTAACCGCCGATGCCGTTTTCACCGCCGCCCGCACTCAGCGACGTGACCCGCCGCCCCAGCCGGATGCCGATGATCGCGTGACCTGCCTCGTGGATCGCGATGCGCTGGAGGTGCTCTGGCGAAATTAGATCCCGACTGCCGATGATGCCGTCGATGTCATGCTCGCAAACAGCACGATCATAATCGCGTGCATGAGCACGAATTTCACGAACAAGCCGAGCGATGTCCGCACCCGTAGATCCAACCAGGCGACGCCCATACCGGACGAAATCAACATCCGGCAATTCAGACGTGAACGCCGTTCGCAGCATCGTCGCTAGAGCAGCGGCATCTGGCAGCGAAATACGAATGTGCTTGTCGAGACGTCCGGATCGTTTCAGCGCAGGATCGACTGCGTCGGGGTAGTTGCACGCTCCAACCAAAATCACCCCAGGTTCCGTTGCGGCACCATCAATCGCTGACAGTACGCTCGCCCGCATAGTGTTCCACCATTGTGAATTGTTGCGATCGTTTTTCGGCTCAACGAATGCGTCGCATTCATCAATGAAGAGAATAGTTGGTTTCGGCTTCTGATGCGCTTCGTTGAAAACATTGCGGATTGCGTTCATCACATCGCCAAGATGGCCGTCTCCTGCCTCGAACCAAGCCGCGACACTGGTCGGCACGATCGGGATGCCGCACGTGACAGCAAGTGATTGGGCAAACATGGTTTTTCCGCAACCAGGCGGTCCCGAAAGCAGGAGCCCCCTTGGCAGGTCCTCTGCACGGATTTCACCACGCCGATAACGTTCGACTTCACGTGAAAGCCGAAGCCCCCAAGCTTTCGCCTCACCATACCCGGTGAGCTCGTCGAGCGGCGGAACATTGATCGACCGCGTGCGGTTTGCGTTTTGCCGCATCGTGCGAAGGCGCTGCACGATTGCACCGCCAGTATCGCCGAGGCGAACCGCACTGCAGATCTGATCAAACGTCAGACCGCTCGCGATGTCATCTGTGATCTCGGGAAGACAACACTGCGTGATTTCCTCAATGATCACAATGACTTCATTGCTACTAAGCGGTAACAGCGTGACATGGTTATCGACCATGGCGAGGACATCGTTGGGAATGTTCGCGTTTGCATTATCAAAGACAAAGACGAGCGGATCGCCGCGAGACAACGCATCAGTCGCTTTTTCCCGCAGATACGCGTCACGTTTACGGCTCGGGCCATCATCCGGCGTCAGAGTGAGATCGCTGTTTCTGTCGAACACGGTTCGCTTTGCGACCTGCCCTCGAATCGCTGCCGCGAGCGGCACACACCAAGATCGATCAGGCACTTCAATCAACAAACAGTGCGGCTTCCTGGCGACAATAGGCTTCATATGGTCCGCAAGCCTGTGCCGGATCACCCAGCCTGTGAGGTGGCCGCGAGACGACTTTGCGGACGTCTCTTCTTGAGCTTCAGCCGCGTCGTCCTCGTCATCGTCAGGAAAACAATGGTCCGATGCGAGTTGAAGCACATCCTCGATTGATTTCGGATCGCAATCCGCGTTGCTTTCAGCTTCGCAGCTCTCTGCCGGTACCGTCGAAACGAGATCCTCGTGATCAGCGTCGGTGGTGGGGTTACGGTTGTCGTTATTCATCGCTTCTCTCCCCTTCACGCTTCAAACATCGGAAATTCGTCATCGGGACGTTGCCAGATGCCAGTTTCACCGGTCGTAAAAACAAACCGGGAACAACTGCAAAGCGTCTGACGGAAAACAGGACGTGTGAGACGCAGGTGCTCGGCGTCCGGCACAAGCAATCCCGCGTACCGGGCTTCGATCCGCATCATGCTGCACAGTTTGCCGGCGGAGCGGATCGGTTCAGCTTTCACGCGGCTTCCCGGCTGGATGACATAGCCGCGGCTCGTGCGTTTCACGACAGCACGGATCCCCCGCTTCTCTGCAACGAGGCGCTCTTCATGATACGCATCAGTCGGATCAGGCGGCGGCATTCGCGTGTGCCCGGGATCGAGCCAGGGGCAAGCAAGCCCGGGCACAATCGGGGCAAGAGCCGAGATCATTGCAGCCCAATCAGCCTGAAGTTCAGCATATTCGCCAAGAGCAATGGGTGATCCAGCCGGCTCATATCGATTGAACATCTTGAGCCCGGCACTGCGAAACGCTTGAAAGACAATTCTTTCGATGACGAGGGCCGACTCCTGCGGCAGCGGCGTGGTGTTTCCAGTGATGTACAACAGCATTGCGGGCCGCGTCGGGGTTGCAGTAAAACGATTGGTCCGAGCCAGCAAGTTCGCCCCGACACCAACATAGATTTCGCCCTCCGGCGAAACCGCGATGTAAATTCCCGGGCATTTCAGCTGATGCTGCTGGTCAAGCTGGGTGAACCCGCTGCCCTGAACAATTGTCGCGACAAGCTTGCCGTTATCCGACGGGATCGCGAGAAATGCTGCATTTGTCGCAGCGGTAGAGAGAATATTGGTCATTTCGGTTTTCCTTGAATCTGTCCGCCGCAGGCACGCGCAGGCGTGCCCGTCTACGCGGGGATTTGGCCGGGATGGCCGTGTCGAGAATCGAGAGTGAGTGGCCGTTGGCCCGGATCAGCGGACGCGTTCGACGATCGCCGACGCGTCGAATGCGTGTCCTGGCCTGACCTGAATCAGTTCAGCCTCGATCATTGCTTCGATCACACCAATCGGCGAGGCGGCGTCGTCGATCGCATCGACGAGATCACCGAGCTCGCATCGATCGCCGTGCTCCTCAAGAGCCCGCAGGACGCGATAGACGTGATCGAGCGCAACATTCCCGGCAACACCGATCGATCGGCGCAGCTTCGATTTGCCCAAGGATTCAAGGAAGTTTGGGGAAGTGTCAGTGTCGGCACGCGTGCCAGACTTGCACGCAACGGCGTGCGTGGTATCGATATAAGTAGCCATGTCGGCTCCTCCTCTGCAGGATGCCGTGTGGTCAGGTCGCCGTGGTCGGGTGCTAGCCGATCGCGGCGACCGCCCAAGAAATTTGGGCGCAGACCATTCGGTCATCAATCGACATTCGCGGGATGCGAATGCCATGACCCTAACGTAATCCAATAGATTAGATTTTGCAATACTTGTTTCTTAGATCTATTCGTTATGGTTAAAAAGATATGTCCAGACTTTTGATCATATATATTTCAAAGAAAGCTGTATCTCTGAATTCGAGAGCGGGAGCAATACCCTCCAATTGATTTATCGGTCTATGTATCCAAGAGAGCTGCCATTCCATTGCAGTACAATTCACGTTAATGCCTAGAAAATTATCTATCAAACGCATTCAGGGGATTTTTTTTGACATAACAGCATGGACGGCTACGGTATGAACATTTCCAAGCGGCAAAATCAGGGTGGACTGCAGCTCCAACGATTTGGCCATTTCGCCGTGTTCAGGCAGGAGACGCTTGCTGAAAATCAAGAGCTCTCTTGTGGCATAGATGGTCATAGATGTTGTATGTTGCCGCTATAGTAGGGGTATATATCGTAGCATCTAATCGTGTAAGGGGCGTGCTTTTCAATGGCGACGACAGCGCATTAAAGAAAAGGATGTGGTCACTTTAATCTCCTTGCACCGCTGACACCGAGGCCGAATTCGAGCAGATGCGTCGCGAGGGTGACGTTTTCATGAAACGCTATCAGTGCCGCATATTCGATCGGACAGCCTTTGGCGCTCTGCGGCGGCCCCTGGCGATCAAGAATTTCTGCTTGCTCGTATGTTAAGTCGGTCTCTCCACCACGCAAGATCTCTCCCAGCATACGTGCTGCTTCAATTTCCGGCCAAAACAATATGTTGCTGAAATTAAACGGGTAAGGGTCGATGCCGGCATATGTGGCGAGGAACGCCATCTCGCCGAGATCGAGCATATGCGAATCGTTGGCCGACGGGTCTACCAACACACCATTGTCGTACTTATCGCCGCTGCGATTCGCGGCCTCGATCTTCTTCTTTCCCAATCGCCCTCTGCTGGTTATGACCTCGTCAGAAAGATTTGGATGTTTTCTGAGTATCCCGGCGCGTTTTGCCTCACGACGTGCGAGCTTTCGCTCTGTCGCGGCGACAAGCGTTGCTCTTAGATAAGCTTTGACAAGGATTGCAATCAGTGAAACACGCCAGCAGATGGCCGAGGGAATGATACTGCGGTTCCCTGCGTTCTCTTTAATCTCGGCCCTGATCGCCTCCACCGCGTTGTCACGCAAGCCAGCGCCAGATTGCATCGCCTGGCCAAAAAGGCAAAATTTCGTGCGCCGACCTTCGTCGAAGAGGCGGTGCAGAAGCGAATCAACGAGGTCGTGTCCGTCGCCCTTTGGACGATCCAAGTCACGATGAGAGGCCTTGGCTTTCGCAAGTTCGGAAATCATCGGAACCCGGTCAACGATCAGGCTGAATGCATCGACATAGTCACGCAAGGGCTCCGTATTTTCGAGTTCTTTCAGAAGAAGGTCGATCTCTGCTGATCGCCGAAAGATCTCTACGGCAAGGCATTGACGAAGGTGGCCCTCGGCGTCCGAAACTTGAGGACGGCCTTGGCTGGAGAACCGTTCGGGCACGATGCGGGGAAATGCGAAGAAGCCACCGCGATCATGAATGGTACGCTTTTCAGCATGAGAGAACGGTGAGCCCGGCAAATCGTATTCTTCAGCATTAATCCAGAAAATTTTCGGAGTCTGGAATGTGTCGAGCCTCTTCAATATCGGCTTCGAAAAAGCATCACGCCATTGCGAAAAGCGATTCGCATCAACGAAGATGGAAGGCGAAAGGAGCGGCGGCGGCACATACCCCAATTCGCGTGCGATCCGTGCGCTTTCGCATGTCAAGCGTGGCAGGGGTTCGGTTTCCGGCATCGCTCACACTCTATTTCGATCTCCGCAACGTGGAAAAGCCGCGTGCGAGCATAGACATCATCGATTCGCTTCATTTTTCAACGCTGAACATCTTCTATATGCGAAAATAGCATGTTTGTTTCCCGGCTTCGATCGCCAGCCCGGGGCACCATTACCGCGCTTGTTAGGCGCGGAAGGTTCGATGGCGTACCAAAAGAAGTCTCAGAAGACGATTGCGTGCGAGAGTGCCTCACATCATTCCGCTGATCCGGGCGTCCTTCCGGATCTTGAAACCACCGTCGATCGAGGGCTATCATCCAACACGACGCGCGATCGCATGCAGCGCCCAAACTTGGTTGATAATTGGTCGGCTAAGCCTGTCGTGGCGCCCGACGAGTTGAATGTGATCGAGAGTTTCTTCAGCGAGCTTGTCGACGAAATCATCAAGGGCTGAACGTGTGGGCTGATGTGTGGAGAGGCCGATGTTTGACGAGAATACCGCAGGGCAGCAGATTGAACGCTGGGCGAATGAGTCGCCGCGTGTTTGCATTTATATGCGTGTATCGACGGGACGGCAGGCGGAGTCTGACCTCTCAATCCCAGATCAGCGACGTCAATTGAACGCATATGCCGTCGCGCATGGATGGACCGTGGTGTCTGAGTTCGTCGATTCTGGGCTCTCGGCGACTGATGACCGGCGGCCCGCTTTTCGCGACATGATCGAGCAGGCGACAAACAGCGAGCACCCATTCGATATCATTCTCGTGCACTCTTTTTCCCGATTCTATCGTGATAATCTCCACAGCGAGATCTACATTCGGGAGCTGCGTAAAGCGGATGTGCGTGTCATCTCGATCACGCAACCTTCAACTGATGATCCCGCTGGTAATCTGATTCGGAACGTCATCTCACTCTTCGATGCCCATCAATCTCTCGAAAACGGCAAACACGTTTTGCGTTCAATGAAAGAAAATGCACGCCAAGGCTTTTACAATGGGTCGCCGCTGCCGCTTGGCTACACAACCGAATTTGTCGAAAGGCGAGGAAACAAAGACAAAAAGAAAATCGTTGTGGATCCAGTCGAAGCTGAACTGGTTCGCGTGATTTTTGATCTCTATACGAAGGGAGATGGGAAATCTGGTTCGCTCGGCGTGAAAGAGATCGTCAGTCATCTCAATAGAGGCGGATTTCGGACAAGGCGTGGGAACTTATTTGGAGTATCCAGTATACACAATTTACTTCAGAATACAATTTACATTGGCGAATATACGTTTAACAAAATATGCTCAAAAACCAAGAAGCCAAAAGACGCATCTGAGCATATCTGCATCGAAGTTGAGCCAATTATTTCTCGTTCACAATTTGATGACGTACAGTCTCTTTTGAAAAAACGCTCACCGCGCGTGACACCGCCCAGGGAAACGACAGGGCCAATTCTGCTTACCGGGCTCGCAAAATGTGCAAGCTGCGGCGGTGGGATGACGTTGCGTACGGGTACGGCTCGAAATGGCACGGTGCATCGCTATTACACGTGCTCAACGTGCGCACGCTCGGGAAAAATCGCGTGCAAAGGCCGGTCGATTCGCATGGACAAGCTCGACGAACTCGTCGTTGAGCATCTCTCGGAGCGTCTGTTCACGGAACAAAGAGTAGCAGAGATTCTGTCGCAGCTCGCACAGAGAAGGTCGGCTCGGTCAGCGGAGGTAGACCGCCGAACGGCCTCGTTGAAGAACCAGCTAGACGCCGCGGACGAAAAGTTACGTCGCTTGTATGCGATGGTCGAAAACGGAATCGCTGACCTCGACGATATCCTTCGCGACCGCATCAAAGCGTTGCAGAACGAACGCGATCTCGCAAAAGAAGCTCTGGCACGGGTGCAGGCAACGGCGTGTAGCGAGATTGTCATCACGCAGGATATGATCAAGCGTTTCGCGGACGCGATGCGCATGCACATCCGTTCCGGCGAAATCCCGTTCCGGAAGGCGTACTTGAAGGCTGTTATTGATCGCATTGACGTCGATACCAACGTCATTCGCATTACGGGAAGCAAGGATACCCTTGAACGGGTGGTTCAGAGTGACCCGGAAAACTTGCCGGCTGCGGTTCGCAGTTCTGTACCGAAATGGCGCGCCCGAAAGGATTCGAACCTCTGACCCCCAGATTCGTAGTCTGGTGCTCTATCCAGCTGAGCTACGGGCGCTTGCCACGTCGCGGGGTGACCGCGTCGGTGGGCGGTGGATAGAACCTTTCGGGGGGGGTTGGCAAGCCCCTTTTTGCGGATTTGGGGTGAAAGATTTTCGCGGCGGCCTGCCTGAACTCAGACCGGCTGGCGGAAGACGAGCACGAAACAGGTCCCCCTGGTGCCGGCATCGTCCGCCTCCCCTTCTGCGGCCTCTCCCGTGCCCTGTTCCGGCTCTTCGAGGCGGATGATGCCGCCATGAAGGCGCATGATCTCGGCGCAGATGGCGAGGCCGAGGCCGGTCCCGCCGGAGCGGGCGGAGCCCTCGAAGGGACGAAACAGGTTCTGGCGCGCGCGCGGCGGCAGGCCCGGGCCGGTATCGGCGAAGCGGATCTCGACCGCCGGCGCGCCCGCCTGCATCACGCGCCGGGCGCTCACGGTGAGACGCCGCGCTGGCGGTGGCGTCTTGCGCATGGCCTCGACGGCGTTGCGTGCGAGATTGACGAAGATCCTTGCCGTCTGCTCGCGATCGGCGACGAGCACCAGATCGGCGGGGATATCGACGGCGAGACGCACCGGCCCCTGCGCCTCGGCCCCACCCTGCGCATTGCCCGCCACGGCCTGATCCGGATCGTCCTCGGCAACGAGGCCCGGCAGATCACCGAGTTCGCTGACGACCGGCGCGAGCGCGAAACGCACGGGGCGCGGCTCGGGCTCTTCCGCCTTGCCGAAGGCCATCGTCGCCTCGCTGAAATCGATGGCGCGCTGGAGCGTGTCGACGAGGCGCGGGGCGAATTTCTGCACCAGCGGATCGGAAGCGCTCGCCATCCGGTCGGAAAGGAGCTGCGCGGCAGTGAGCATGTTGCGCAGCTCGTGATTGATGCGCGAAACGCCGAGCCCGAGTTCGGCCAGACGCCGCTTGCGCGCCAGCGCCCGCTCCAGGGCCCGCTCCATCTGCTCGAGCGCCCGCTCGGCCACGCCGATCTCGTCAGCCCGCGACGAGGGTGCGATGATGCGCGCCCGGTCCTCCGGATCAGAGGCGAAACGGGTGAGATTGTCGGTGAGCCTGCGCACAGGCCGCACGATCACCCATTGCAGGGCCAGATAGACGAGCCCCGCCGTGATCACCGAGATGATCAGCGAGAGGATCAGGATATTGCGCGAGAAGCTCACCAGCGCCGCGCGCAGGGGCGCCTCGTCGATGACGATTTCGACGAAATCGACCGGGGCCACGGCCCGCATGCCCTCAGGCGCGTCCATCCCCGCCCCGAGCACGCGCATCGGTTGCGCGTTTGGACGCATCAGCGTGGTGAAGGCAGCGCTGATGCCGGAGATCAGCCCCTGCTCGCGCAGATCGATCACCCGCCCTACCTCGCGCGGCATGTCGGCCACGGCGAGCAGGCGGCGCGTGCCGCCGCCGCGTACCGCGACCGTCATCGCCCCGACACCGCGCAGGAGATCGTCTTCGAGATCGCGCGAGAGCCCGTCGGCGGGGGCCGCGTCGAGAACGAGCGCGGCGATCTGTGCGGCGGTGAGCCGGTCGTTCAGCCAGTTACGCTGGAATTGTGCCACTGAGGGCACGTAGATCAGCACCTCGGCGAGCATGACGAAACCGATCGTCAGCCATAACAGCCGCGCCGAGAGGCCGAAGCGCGGCGGGTGCGGCGATCGCGATCCCGCATGCGCCCTGGTCGTCTCCTCCGGCGAGCCTGCATCCATGCGCTTATCCGAACACCCGCAGGAAGCGGATCAGCCGGCGCACGCTCGGCATCCGCGCTGACGGTTTGAGGAATTCCACCGCCGCACGTTTCGAGATCTCCGAGAGTGTCGGATAGGCCATGACCAAACCCGCGATATCCTGCACCTTCATTTTCTTCGTCACGGCAAGCGTCCACAATGCAATCAGTTCCCCGGCCTGAGGCGCGGCAATCGCTGCGCCGAGCACCAGCCCCTTGTGACTCGTGATCACCTTCACATGCCCCGCCTCGCGCCGCTCCGCTCGCGCGCGGTCGTTCTCGGCCACGGGAAAGCGCAACACGCGGATGCGCCCCTTGTGCAGCTTGCGCGCCTCTTCCTCGCCCAGACCCACGGCGGCGAGCTCCGGATCCGTATAGGTCACGCGCGGGATGATGGCGTTATCGAGCTTGACGCGCAAACGGAAAAGCGCCGAGCGGATGACAAGCCCGGCATGCTGGTTGGCCGCATGGGTGAAGCGATAGCCGCCGGTGGCACCACCGGCGCAATCCCCAATTGCGTAGACGCGCCGGTTCGACGTGCGCAGGCCCTGATCGACGGCAATGCCGGATGAATCATGCCGGATACCCGCCGCATCGAGGCCGAGACCGTCGAGAACGGGTTTGCGCCCGGTGGCGACGAGGAGATGGGTGCCTTCCAGCACGGTCTCGCCGGCGTCACCGCCCCCCGCGAGCGTGATGCGCACCGCGCCGTCCTCACCCGAGACGGCGGTGACCTTCGCGTTCGCATGGAAGGCGACGCCCTCGCGTCGCAATTGCGCTTCCACCACTTCCGCGAGTTCGCGCTCCTCGCGCGCGAGGATATCCTGCGCCTCGACCACGCTGACCCGCGCGCCCAGCCGGGCATGGGCCTGGGCGAGTTCGAGCCCGATCGGGCCGCCGCCGATCACGATGAGATGGCCGGGCCGCGCGGTGAGATCGAAGATCGTCTCGTTGGTATGATGGGGCGTCTCGGCAAGCCCTGGAATCGGCGGGATCGCGGGACGCGCCCCGGTGGCGATGACGAAGCGGCGTGCCCGGATCACGGCATCGCCGGCCTCCACCATGTCACGCCCGGTGAAACGGGCCGATTCGCGCAAGACCGTGACCCCCATCGCCTCGAAACGCTCCTGCGAATCGGTGGGCGCGATCCCGGCGATGACGTCGCGGATATGGTCGCGCAGGGCGGTGTAATCGACCTGCGGCTCCTGCGCCGTGATGCCGAAGGCGGCGGCCTCGCGCATGGCATGGGCGCGCTCGCCGGCCGCAATCAGCGATTTCGAGGGCACGCAACCGGCATTGAGGCAATCACCGCCCATCGCACCGCGCTCGACCAGCACCACCGGCACGCCGAAGGAAGCTGCGATCGCCGCGACGGAAAGCCCGCCGGAACCGGCGCCGATGACACACAGATCCGTCCGGATCTCGCGCTTCCTTCCCCCGGTCGCCGGAGCCGCCGCATCCCCGCCGGGCTGCATCGTCACTGCCTGCGGCCTGGTCGCCGTCTCCTTCGCCGTCGCCTGATCATCGGCCATGAATCACCTCACTGCATTGGAATAGGGCCGCAAAACTGCGGCAGCGACAAGGGTTTCGCTTAAACGGGCAGACTCGTTTCGTCGAGACACGCCATTGTGAGCGCGCGCTCACGACGGGATCGGAGAGCGGCAGAGCCAGGGTCACCTGCGGAACGCAAGCGCATAGCAAAAGCGTCCTGCCGCTTTTTTGGGCGGTTGAATGGAACTTGCCGTGCGCACGGGTTGCTTCTGCCCAAGTTATTATCACGAATCGCGGCATCGCGCTTGACCTGAGGACGATTTGGCTTTGCAATTGCGCTGCCTGCATCATGCTGCTCCGCCTGCACGATCCGCGGCTTTCCGCTAGGGAACTGCCCCCCTTCCCCAGCGGCATTCCGTGCGTAACGGCTTAGCGGCTGATCATCCGGCTGTCGCCGGAAAGGCAGGTGTGCAAGCACCGCGCAATATCCGCTTTGCCGTCATGTCCGAGCCGCAACCGTCGTCATCATCCGCCTGTCCCGATCACCGGATCGCGCATTGCGCGCCGCCGCGAACCGAAACCGAACCAGCCGTCACCGAACCAGCCATCGAGGAGACCGTCACGATGCCCCACCTGCCCGCACCTGCACTGCGTTCGCTCACACGCCGTTTGCTGCTCTCCACCTTCGCTGCCGGCCTGGCCGTGACGGCGGGGATCGGCGGGCTCGTGGCGGGCTCCACCGCCGCCGAGGCGCAGACGCCGATCCGCTTCACGCTGGACTGGCGCTTCGAGGGGCCCTCCGCACCCTTCCTCGCCGCGATCGAGAAGGGTTATTTCGCCGAGGAAGGCCTCGAGGTCACCATCGATTCCGGCGCCGGATCGCTGGAATCGATCCCGCGCGTCGCGACCGGCCCCTATGATATGGGTTTCGGCGACATCAACTCGCTGATCCGCTTCCGCGACCAGAATCCGGAAGTCGGCGTCAAGGCCGTGATGATGGTCTATAACCGCCCGCCCTTCGCCATTGTCGGGCGTGCCAGCCGCGGCATCAGCGAGGATATCGAGAGCCTGCGCGGCAAGCGCTTCGGCGCCCCGGCCCCCGATGCCGCCTTCGCGCAATGGCCGATCTTCAGCGACGTCAACGATATCGACGCGGAAGAATGGGAGATGACCTTCGAAAATGTCGGCTTCCCGGTGCGTGAGCCGATGCTCGCCCAGGGCGAGGTCGATGCGGTGTTCGGCTTCGCCATGTCCTCGGCCATCAACCTGGCCGCGCGCGGCGTGCCGATGGACGATATCGTGGTGCTCAACATGGGTGATTACGGCGTCGAACTCTACGGCAACGTGATCATGGCGAGCCCGGAGCTGATGGAGGAGAACCCGGAGGCGATCGAGGGTTTCCTGCGCGCCTTCATCAAGGGGCTGCGTGACGTCATCGACAACCCGGACGAGGGCGCCGGTTTCGTGGTGCAATACAACGACGTCGCCCGTCGCGATGTCGAGCGTGACCGCCTGGAAATGACGATCGAGAACAACATCATCACCGACGAGGTTCGCGAGAACGGCTTCGGCGGCGTTGATGCGGAGCGCTTTGCCGTGGCTCTGGACCAGATCGGTCTGACCTTCGAATTTACCGAAAAGCCGGAGCTGGATGACATCTTCACCGATGAATTCCTGCCGCCGCTGGAAGAGCGCCGGTTCGACTGAACGACGCCTCTGTCGCCCTCGCTGCAAGCGACGTCGATCCAGCCTTTCCTCCCCCGGGTGTCTTCGCCCGGGGGCGCCTCCCGCCCGGAGCCCCGCCTTGACCGCCTTCGTCGATATCCATGACGTCACCCATATCTATGCCGGGTCCGAGGACGGGCAGCCGGCCGTCGAGGGAATGACCATCAAGGTCCGCGAGGGCGAGTTCACCGCCATCGTCGGTCCCTCGGGCTGTGGCAAATCCACGGTGATGAAGCTCGCCACCGGCCTGCAGTTTCCGGCGAAGGGCACCATCATCGTCGATGGCAAGCAGGTGACCGCGCCGGTCAAGCTCGCCGGCATGGCCTTCCAGAATCCGGTGATGCTGCCCTGGCGCACCACCTTGAAGAACCTGCTCCTGCCACTCGAGATCGTGCAGCCGCATCGCGGACGCCTGCGCAGCCATCGCAAGGAATACGAGGCCCGCGCCGAGGCGCTGCTCGCCCAGGTCGGGCTCGCCGGGCAGGGCTCGAAATTCCCCTGGCAGCTTTCCGGCGGCATGCAGCAGCGCGCCTCGCTCTGCCGCGCGCTGATCCACGAGCCCAAGCTCTTGATGCTCGACGAGCCCTTCGGTGCGCTCGACGCCTTCACGCGCGAGGAACTCTGGGGCATCATCCGGGACCTGCACGCCGCCCAGCGCTTCACCGTGATTCTCGTCACCCATGATCTGCGCGAAGCGGTGTTCCTGGCCGATCGGGTCTTCTGCATGAGCGCCCGGCCCGGGCGGATCATCGCCGAGCGCGAGATCGACCTGCCGCGACCGCGCGACATCGAAATCACCTATACCCAGAAATTCATCGACATCGTCCACGAGCTGCGCAGTCATATCAAGACTGCGCGCGAGGCGGCCTGATCGGGAGAGCGCGGATCATGGCCGCCAGACGCACACGCACCACCCTCATCCTCGCCCCCTGGATCTTCACCCTCGGCTTCTTCGTCGTCTGGGAGTTCGTGGTGCGGGCCTTTGGCATATCGAGTTTCGTGCTGCCAGCGCCGACGCTGATCGCCGATTCGATCTATCAGTATCAGAGCCAGCTCCTGCATCATTCCTTCCACACCGCCTGGATGACGCTTGCCGGATTCGGGCTTGCGGTGGTGTTCGGCCTGTTGCTCGGCATGGCGCTCGGCGCCTCGCGGATCGTGCATGCGGGGACCTACCCGCTGCTGGTCGGCTTCAACGCCATTCCAAAGGTCGCCGTGGTGCCGATCCTGGTGATCTGGTTCGGTGTGGGCTGGCTGCCGCCGGTGCTCACCGCCTTTCTGATCTCCTTCTTTCCCATCGTGGTGAACGTCGCCACCGGCCTCGCCACGATCGAGCCGGAGACCGAGGACGTGCTGCGCGCGCTCGGCGCTTCCAAGCGCGACATCATCGTCAAGGTCGGGATTCCACGCGCGATGCCGTATTTCTTCGGCTCGCTCAAGGTCGCGATCACCCTCGCCTATGTCGGCTCGGTGATCGCCGAGTACAACGCTTCGAATGTCGGGGTCGGCAATCTGATGGCCCGCGCCAGCGCCGATTTCAACGTGCCGCTCCTGTGGGCCGCGCTGATCGCGCTCGCCGTGCTCGGCGTGATCATGTATGCCGCCACCGCCCTCGTCGAGAAGCGCATGACCGGCTGGGCCCAGCGCTCGCAATTCGCGGCGCAGTAAAGCGGTTCAGCACGCTTTCGCGATCTGCGCCTCGGCTTCGGCAATCGCATCAGGCGTGCCGACATGCAGCCATGTGCCGTCGAGGCGCAGGCCGTAGAGGCGACCGGCGGCAATGGCGCGGTCGAAGAGCAGGTTGAGCGAGAAGGCGCCGTCGGGCGTATCGGCGAAGAGCCCGGCATGGAAAATCCCCGCGCCGGCATAGACGAAGGGCGCCTGCGGCTCGTCCCCACGGCGCGCCAGGCGTCCTGTCTCATCCATCATGAAATCCCCGCGCCCGTCATAGCCCACAGCCGCGTCGATTGGCGCGAGCAAGAGCAGCATGTCCATGCGCGCCGGATCATGCGCCGCGATCAGCCGGCCCAGATTGGACTGCGCCCCCTCGATCCACAGCGTATCGGCATTCATCGCCAGAAACGGTGCCTCGCCCAGAAGCGGCAGGGCGCGGCGGATGCCGCCGCCGGTTTCCAGCAACGCATCGCGCTCATCCGACAAGGTGATGGCGGGCGCGCCGTTGCGGGCCGCGAGATGCGCCGCGATCCGGTCGGCGAGGTGATGCATGTTGACGACGGCGCGCGTGATGCCCGCCTGCGCCAGGCGATCGAGGGCATGGTCGAGCATGGTCCGCCCGCCAACGCGTATGAGGGGCTTGGGGAGGGTGTCGGTGATGGGACGCATGCGCGTGCCGAGCCCGGCGGCCAGCACCATGCCGGTTTCGATCGCCGCCGGCGCCGCTTCGTCTGCTGCCGTCATCCCCTCACCATCTTGCACGGATCAACCCCGGATCCGTGATAACCGGCGCCGCGCGCCCTGTCATCCCCGGTCGGGCCGGAGATGCAGCGGCGCGCGGGAATCGCATCACGCGACGTCGCGGATCAGGCGACCCAGCTTGTCGATGATCTCGTCGATATGCTTGTCCTCGGCGATCAGCGGGGGCGCCACGGCGATCGTATCCATGGCCGTTCGCAGCATCAGCCCGTAATCGTGGAAGCCCTTCTCGATCGCCGCATAGCCGCGCTTGCCCGGCCCATGCTCATTCGGCGCGAGATCGACGGCACCGACCAGGCCGAGCGTGCGGATATCGACCACGTTGGGCAGGCCCTTGAGCGACATCATCGCATCCGCCCAGCGCGCCTCGATCGCACGCGTGCGCTCGAACAGGTTTTCGCGCTGGTAGATATCCAGCGTCGCGATCGTCGCCGCGCAGGCCAGCGGGTGCCCGGAATAGGTGTAACCGTGGAACAGTTCGACGACATTGTCCGGGCCGTTCATGAAGGCGTCGTAGATGTGCTTGCGGCAGATCACCCCGCCCATTGGCACGGTGCCGGAATTCACCGCCTTGGCGAAGGTGATCATGTCGGGCACGACGCCGTAACGCTCGGCGGCGAAGGCGTAGCCGAGGCGTCCGAAGCCGGTGATCACCTCGTCGAAGACGAGCAGGATATCGTGCTTGTCGCAAATTTCGCGCAGGCGCTTGAGATAGCCCTTGGGCGGGGGCAGCGCCCCGGTCGAGCCGGCCATCGGCTCGACGATCACGGCAGCGATGGTCGAGGCATCGTGCAGGGCGACGATGCGCTCCAGATCATCCGCGAGATGCGCGCCCCATTCGGGCTCGCCCTTCGAGTAGGCCTGGTGCTCACGGTTATAGGTATGGGGCAGGTGATCGGCACCGGCGAGCAGCGAGCCGAAGAATTTGCGGTTGTTGACGATGCCGCCCACGGTGATGCCGCCGAAGCCCACCCCGTGATAACCGCGTTCGCGCCCGATGAGCCGCGTCTTCTGCCCCTGCCCCTTCACGTTCCAGTAGGCCAGTGCGATCTTCAGCGCCGTGTCGGCAGCCTCCGAGCCGGAATTGCAGAAGAAGACGTGATCGAGATCCGCCGGGGCGAGTTGTGCGATGCGCGAGGCCGCCGTGAAGGCGAGCGGATGGCCGTACTGGAAACCCGGGGCGAAGTCGAGCTCCTGGGCCTGTGTCTGTATGGCGGAGACGATCTCATCGCGATTATGGCCGGCATTGCAGCACCACAGGCCGGAAGTGCCGTCGATCACCGGCTTGCCCTCGGGCGTGTAGTAATACATGTCCTTGGCGCGCGAGACCATGCGCGGATTGGTCTTGAAGGACTTGTTCGCCGTGAAGGGCAACCACCACGAATCGAGATCGTTGGGCTGCTGGATATCGTTTGCGGCACGCAATGCGCTGGAACCTGCCATCTCTCGTCCTCCGGATACGGGGCTGCGCCGGCACCGCCACAAGGCGCCGGCGGGAAGGACCCTGCGCGCGCTCATCGACGACACCCATTCTGGTATCCAGTCTAGCAGGCGGGCCGGAAACGGCCAAAGGCGGAAAGCCGCAGATGACTTTGCGCGGAGTGCTGCGCAATCACGGTGGGCGGCACTGGATCACGCCACAGATTTCGTACGCGCCCCGATGGCAGAACAGCGGCCAGGGCGTTGCATTGCAATGATCTCGTGCATCCGGACCGACTGCGCTGCCAGCTCGCGGCGCGCGCACATTCAGCGAAATCAGCCGTACCTTGTAACGCAGATAAACCTGTATTGATAGGCTAGCATTCGATTATTTTGCCGCTAGGCTGCAATTGTCGCGGATGTGCTATGCAGCGCGATGTGATTTCACTCCTTCTTCTGGGAGTGCACCTCTGTGTGCGCCGTACCGGCGCTGCTCGCCTGATTGCCGATATGGGTAGCGAGCGCGGGGGGTTCAGCGATTCGTGCGGGCGCCGCCCGCGATCCGGATTTCGCGTCGCCTCCCTCAAGAGGGAGCAGTGGCGCGCCTTTTCGTCAGACGCTGCATGCGCGCTCATGGCGCGGTGCCGTGGTCAAAACGAGGAACAGAGAATGACCAGCAACGCCAGCCCTCAGGGCAATGCCGATCTCACCGCCAGGGAGCAGGAATACGGCACGGACCCGTTGAAGGTGCGCGAGACCGGGCAATATCGGTCTGAATACGTGAAGACATTTGCCGAGAAGTGGGACGAACTGATCGACTGGGATGCCCGCGCCGCGAGCGAGGGCGATTTCTTCATCGACATCCTGCGTGCACGCGGCAAGCACAAGGTGCTCGACGTGGCCGCGGGAACCGGTTTCCACTCGGTTCGCCTGATCCAGGCCGGGTTCGACGTGACCACCGTCGACGGCAGCGCCGCGATGCTCGCCAAGGCCTTCGAGAACGGCAAGGAGCGCCAGATCATCCTGAAGACCGTCCAGGCCGACTGGCGCTGGCTCAACCGGGACATCCAGGGCAAGTACGACGCCATCATCTGCCTCGGCAATTCCTTCACGCACCTGCACGAGGAAGCCGATCGTCGCCGCACGCTGGCCGAATTCTATGCCGCGCTCAAGCATGACGGCATCCTGATCATCGACCAGCGCAATTACGACGCCATGCTCGATCACGGCTTCTCGACGAAGCACAAATATTATTATTGTGGCGATCAGGTCACCGCCGAGCCGGCCCATCTCGATGATGGCCTCGCCCGGTTCAAGTACACCTTCCCGGACAAGAGCGAATACACGCTCAACATGTTCCCGGTTCGCAAGGCCTACATGAAGAAGCTTCTCAACGAAGCCGGTTTCCAGCGCATCCGGACCTATGGGGACTTTCAGGAAAGCTACGCCGAAGGCGAACCGGATTTCCTCGTCCATGTCGTCGAGAAATCCTATCTCCAGCGCGCCGCCGAGGGTGCCGACGGAGAGCCCGAGAGCGATGTCGAGCTGATCACCGAACAGTATTACGACAGCGCCGATGCGGATAACTTCTACTACAATATCTGGGGTGGCGAAGACATCCATATCGGCCTCTATGAAGAGACCCCGGTGATCAAGGAGGCCTCGGCGCGCACCGTGCGCAAGATGGCCGGCATGCTGAAGAATCTCTCGGCCGATACGCATATCATCGATCTCGGCGCAGGCTATGGCGGCTCCGCACGCCATCTGGCGAGCGAATATGGCTGTTCGGTCGATTGCCTCAACATCTCCGAGGCGCAGAACGACACCAACCGCTTCCTCAATCGCCGCCAGGCGCTCGCCGAGCAGATCAAGGTGGCGCATGGCTCGTTCGACAAGATCCCCGCACCCAACGAGACCTATCACGTCGTCTGGTCACAGGATTCGATCCTGCATGCGAAGGATCGCGAACAGGTCTTCGCCGAGGCGCATCGCGTGCTCAAGCCCGGTGGCGAGATGATCATCACGGATCCGATGCAGGCGGACGACGTGCCCGAGGGCGTGCTGCAGCCGGTCTATGACCGCATCCATCTCGAGAGTCTCGGTTCACCCGGCTATTACCGGGAGATCGCGGAGAAGCTCGGCTTCGAACTGGTCGAATTCGCTGACCTGACGCCGAACCTGCGCACGCATTATGCCCGTGTGGGCGAGGATCTGCGGGCCAATTACGACCATGTCGCGTCGGTCTCCTCCAAGGCCTTCCTCGACCGGATGCTGCAGGGCCTCGACAACTGGGTGAAGGCCGCCGATAGCGGTTACATGGCCTGGGGCATTCTGCATTTCCGCAAGCGCTGAGATGGCGCGCGCTCACGCGCGCAAGGCATGACGGATGAAGGGGCGCGGTGTGAAGCCACCGCGCCCCTTTCGTTTCCCGTTACGGATCTCTTCAGACTGATTTCCGCGCGACCCCCGGCATGCGCAACATGCCGAGCGCAAGAGCAAGGGCAAGTGTCGCAAGCGCCGCGAGCACAGGCAGGAGCAAGGCGGTGCCGCCCATGCTGATCAGCAGACCGCCGATCGCCGGGAAGCCGAACAAGCCGAGAAAATAGGTGATGGTGAAGACCTGCGAGGCCACAGCCGGCGCCGCGCCGCCCGCCTCCGCGCGGTTCACCGCGAGGGCGTTGAGCGTGGAATAGCTCAGCCCGTAGCCGGCCGCGAACAGGGCCGATGCCAGCAGATAGACCGGCACGCTGCCGCGATCGAGCCAGAACAGCGCCAACGCCACCACCACGAGGGCGAGCAGGAACACGGCGAGCCGCTCTGCCGGCAGGCGTGTGAGATGCGCCGCGAGGCCAAAGCGCAGGGCAACGGTGACCAGGGTGAAGACCAGAAAGAACTGTCCGAAGGCGAGCCCGCGCTCCGCCGCATAGAGCGATTGGAACGTCGCGAGCCCGGCGAATGTGCAGGAAGCGAGACCGATCAGCACAATCGGAACCCGCGCCGTTGTCGCGAGCACCGCACCCACGCGCGCAAGATCGAGAATGCTGCCATCGTCAGGGCCCTGCCCGGCATGCGCAGGGCTTGCACGCCCGTCCGTGCGCCGCGCCCCGATGGCCAGCAGCAGCATCGCCGCGCCCGATGCGAGCAGCGCGAAGCCGATATAGACAAAGGCGAGCGGCAAGCCCTGCGCTGCGACCGACCCGCCCAGGGGTGCTGCCAGACCCAGACCGGCCATCTGGGCGCCCGAGAGATAGGTGAGATCACGGATCCGCTGCCCTGCCGCCACACGGGCGATGATCGGCAGCGGGGCGAGAATGTAGAACAGCGACCAGGCGATCCCGAGCAGCGCACCGCCCACGAGATGACTGCCCGCCACACGCCCGGTCAGCGCGAAGGCCAGCATCGCCAGCGCCATGACCAGACCGGCCAGGGCAAGGCAGCGCAGCGTGCCGATGCGGGCCGCAAGCCGGCCCGCGACGAGGGCGACGGCGATGGTGAAGACCGTTCCCGTCGTCACCGCGATCCCCGCCAGTGCGGGATCGCGCCCCTGGTCGCGCAGATGCTCCGCGAGCAGGAAAGTGGCACCGTAGCAGGCGGCGAGGCTGATCCCGGAGACGAGGAGCGCGAGCAGCAGCGCGCCGGGCATGCGGGTCTCTGGGTTCGGCGTCTCGCCAGGCATGGTCATGACCGTCTCCGGCTGAGTCATGGTGTGAGCGCGTCGAGGGCCGCCCGGGTCAGGGGCGGGCCATCGCGACGCGGGAGGGCTGCGGGAACCGGCCTTGCCGGGCGGGCGAAGTCGGCACATTGCGGCGCGCCGTCCAGACCGGCTGCCCGCCACAGTTCCTGCGCGAGGCGCGGCATGACGGGGCTTGCGAGGATGGCGAAGCCGCGCATCCAGGCCTGCGCCTGTGCCGGTGTCGTAATCGCCTCACCAAGGGCCAGCGCGGCATCGAGGGTCGCGGCGAACCGGCGCAGGCGCAGACCGTCGCCGCCGAGGCATTCATGCTGGGTTTGCAGCAGATCGCGCATCGGCGCCCCGATCCCGGGATCGGGATCCGGCGCGGTTTGCGCCTCTGCCGCGAGGATCGCGGCCAGCGCCTGCAGCCGGCGATCGAGCGTCGCACGCACCCGCTCATGGAAGGCGGCGCATTCCGCGCGCACGAAATTGCCCGCAGCGTCTTCCGGCGCGATACTGCACATGTACCAGCGCAGGATATCGGTATCGAGCCCGGGGACGCTTTGGAGATCGTGCGACCAGATCACATGCCCCCGGCTCGTCGAGAATTTCTCGCCGTCGAGATGCAGGAAATGGTTGAAATAGATCCGGTCGAAGCCGCGATAGCGCGTCTGCGCCAGGGCGCAGCCGGTCACGCCGGCGAGCATCGGAACGGTGTTGTCGATCGCCGTGGCACCGATGAGCAGGGCGGGATGGCCGGCCTCGAACGGGTTTGCGCCGCCCTCATCCGCAAGGAATTCACCGAGCAGGATGTGGTGGGCATAGAGCAGCGATGAATAGCTGAACAGGATCTGGCTGTCGCGAAAGCGGCGATCATCCCAGGCGAGCCCGTGCAGGCCCGGAACCGTGAGGCGGATTTCCGGCCGGGAATTGTCGAGAAAGCGTTGTGCCACCTCCCGGAAAGGCGCCTCGATCCGCATCCGCGCCCAGCTCTGTGCAAGCGCCTTCACCGGGCGGAGATCGAGATAGAGGCAGGCGCTCTCGGCAAAACCGGTGATATTGCCGCGTCGCGAGCGCGGCTGCGGCGCCTCGGCGGGCGAATAATGCGCACCACAGGCCTCGCAGAAGAAACTGCCCGAGGGCGCGCCACAGGCGGGGCAGTTGCAGGCAAACCAGCCACCGATGCAGAAACGCTCCTCGATCGGCGCAGTGCCCGCTTCGAAACCCGCCACCGGAGCATCGTCGACCGGCAGGCTTTCGCGGCGCAAAACGACCTTGCCGCCGGCATCGAGCGCCCCGGCCAAAGCCCCCGCCACGTCGCGAAAGCGTGCCAGCACCGCCGGATCACCGGTATCGGGAAACGTGTCGAAGGTGATGTCGAGGGCGGCGAGCCCTTTGGCGATCAGACGGTCGTTTTCACGCGCGAAGGCCGCAGGATCACGCCCCATGGCCCGCGCCTTGACGACGACATGGTTCTCGAAATGATCGTTGCTCAGGACCTGTCGCACCCGATGCCCGGCACGTCGGCAGGCTCTCGCGAGCACGTCCATGCGCAGAAACGGGCCGCCGACGTGACCCAGATGAGCAGGGCCGTTGGCCGTGAGATTGACCGGCGAGATGACGATCTCGGCGGGTTTGGCGAGACGCTCACCGAGCGCGGGAAACGGGACGGGCATCGGCAATGTCCTTGTGCATGACCGGGAATCGCCTGATGGCCACCCCGTCACACGCCCATGATACAATTTTTGATATATAATGCAAATTTAAGCATCCTTTAGATGTCTTAACGTCACAAAACAACTGAAGAACCGGAAGAGCAATACCTAACTGATCTCGAGCCGAAGCAAGAAATGCGCGTTCAGGGACAGACAAATAGCAGCCGCTTCGCAGGCCGTTTCTTGAAAGATGCCTGCGGATTTTCCAGGGGCATGCGCATTCTGCGGCGGATATAAACGGTTTCTTGATGACTTTGGCACACGTTAGTCGGGCGTAATGCTCAATCATTACCCTCGGGGTTGCGAGGCATGGATTTCAAAACGGGTCAGAACGACTGCTTTGACGAAACGGAAACCGCCCGGCTGCACGCGCTGCATGCCTGCGGCATCCTGGATACCCCGCCCGAGCCCGAATTCGACGATATCGCGCGGCTCGCAGCCGAGATCTGCGCCGCGCCGATCGCCGTGGTGAACTTCGTCGATGCCGAGCGGCAATGGTTCAAGGCCACTTTCGGGCTCGATACGCGCGAAATGGCACGGGATGTCTCGATCTGCACGCATGCACTTCTCGAGACGGGGCTGTATGTCGTTCCCGATACGCTGGATTCGCCCATGTTTCGCGACAACCCCTTCGTGCGCGGCGAACCCTATCTGCGCTTTTATGCCGGCGCGGTGTTGCGCACCGATGCCGGGCTGCCGCTGGGAACCTTGTGCGTCCTCGATTACGAATCCCGCCCGCAGGGCCTGACGCCCACGCAGGAACGGACCCTGCGCGCACTTGCCCAATCGGTCATGCGCCTCATCGATCTGCGCCGCAAGCACGCCCAGGCACAGATCCGCGAGGAGCGTTTCCGCAATCTTGCGGATCGGATTCCCCAGATGCTCTGGTCTGCCGATGCGAAGGGTCGGCTCGATTACGCCAATCGCCGCGTTTTCGAGGCCTTCGGCCTCGATTCGGGGCGCATGACGGGCGCAGCATGGCGCGCTGCCCTGCATCCGGAAGACCGCCCGCTTACGGATGCGGCCTGGGCGCAGAGCATCGCATCGGGCAGACCCTACAGCGTGGAGCATCGTATCCATCACCGTGACGGCGGGTATCGCTGGGTGCTCAGCCGAGCCCTGCCCGAGCGTGACGAGACCGGACAGATCCGCGCCTGGTTCGGCAGCTCCACCGATATCGATGACGGCAAACGTGCCGAGCTGGCGCTCGCCGAGAGCGAGGCGCGCTACAAGGCCCTCACCGAGGCCGGTGCCGCAATCGTCTGGCGCGCGACGCCGGATGGCAGCATTCACCACAGCATCGGCTGGGACGCACTGACCGGCCAGAGCCCGCAGGAGTATCGCGACGAAGGCTGGCTCGATGCCATTCATCCCGACGATCGCGCCCGGGTACGCGCGAATATCGCGCAGACCTCCGGGTACCCCGCCCCGCGCACCAACGAGTACCGCCTGCGCCACCATGACGGCAGCTATCGCTGGATGTTCGCGCGCGCCATACCGCTGCTCGACGAGGCGGGCGCCGTGCGCGAATGGGTCGGAACGGTCACCGATATCCACGATCGCCGCCTCGCTGGCCAGCGCCTGCGCGAGAGCGAGGAACGCTATCGCGCGCTCATCGAGGCCAGCACCGCCATGGTCTGGGCCGCCGGACCGAACGGGGAATTTCCACAGATCGCCTATTCCAGCGGCATCGCCGAATACGCTTTCGATCGGCAGGGCTGGAAGACCAACATCCATCCCGACGATCTCGCGACCTCCTGCGCCGCCTGGGATGCCGCGCTGGCCAGTGGAACGCCGCTCGACGTGATCGAGCGCAAGCTGACGAAGACCGGCGATTACCGCTGGACGCATGTGCGGGCCAATCCCGTACACAATGATGACGGTACGATCCGCGAATGGATCGGCGCCGTCACGGATATCCACGAGCAGGTGATGTCGCGCAAGGCGCTGGCCGCCAGCGAGGAGCGCTATCGGCTGGCCGCCAGCGCAACGACCGATGCGATCTGGGATCTCGATCTCGCAACCGACGAGATCATCTGGGGAGAAGCGATCGAAACCCTGTTCGGCCATGCTCCGCGGGAGATGCGCTCTTCACTGAGCTGGTGGCGCGCGAAAATTCACGCCGCCGACCAGGATCGCATTGCCGACCAGTTTGCATGTTTCATCGCCGGTGATGCGTCGCGCTGGGAATGCGAATATCGTGTGATCCGGGCCGATGGCAGCGTCGCCACGGTCTTCGACCGGTTTTTCGCGCTGCGCGACGAGAATGGCCATGCCGTCCGGCTCGTCGGCGCGATTCAGGATATCAGCGAGCGCCAGCGCGCCCAGGCTGCACTGAGCGCGAGCGAGACCCGCCTGCGGCTCGCCCTGCAGGCCGGACGCATGGTGGCCTGGGAACGTGATCTCGACGACAATTTCGTCACCCGTTCCGCGAATGCGCAGGATCTGCTCGGTGTCGGATCAAGCGATACGGATGACTTCCGGCGCCGCGTCCACCCCGATGACCGGGCCAAGGTCGTGGATCTGCTCGAAGGTTTCGAGACCGGTCAGTCGGAAACCATAGAGGTGCGCTACACCACCCCGGATGATCGCCGGATCTGGCTCGGAATCCGGGCGGTAAAGATCAGCCCGAACCGTGCCATCGGCATCACCTTCGACATTACCGACCGCAAGCTCGCCGAGGAGGAGATCTGGCAGACCGCCAACCATGATGCGCTGACCGGGCTGCCCAACCGCACCCTGTTCCATGCCCGTTTCGAGAATATCCTCTCCCGGGCCCGGCGGGAGGAAACCCGCGTGGCGCTGATCCTGGTCGATCTGGACGAATTCAAGGATGTCAACGATACGCTCGGCCATGATGCCGGTGACGAGTTGCTCTGCGAGGCGGCACGGCGTCTGCTGGCGATTGCCGGCGACCAGGCCGAAATCGCGCGGATCGGCGGCGACGAATTCGCCGTGATCCTCACCGCAATCGAAGACGAGAATGCCCTTGAGGCCTTTGCCCGCAGCCTCGTTCACGCGATGCGCGCGCCGTTCCAGTGCGCCTCGCGGATTCTCTCCACCCGCGCGAGCGCCGGCCTGGCCCTGTTTCCCGATCATCATCAGGAGGCAGCGGAGTTGATGAAGGATGCCGATATGGCGCTTTATCAGGCCAAGGCCGAAGGGCGCGGTCGTTTCAGTCTGTACAACCCCGCGATTCGCACCCGCATGGAAGAGCGCATCCGCATCACCCGGGAAGTCGGCGATGCGATCGCTGCGGATCAGTTCGTTCCCTTCTATCAGCCCAAGATCTGTTTCCGCTCAGGCAGGATCATCGGTTTCGAAGCGCTGGCGCGCTGGATTCATCCCGAACGCGGGGTTCTCACGCCAGGCTATTTCGGAGCGGTTTTCGATGATCCCGAGAGCGCCATCGCCATCGGCAAGGCCATTCGCAAGCATATTGCCGCCGACATGGCCGCCTGGCAGGACGAAGCGCTCGGCTTCGGGCGCGTGGCAATCAATCTCTCAAGCGCCGAATTCACCGCACCGCAACTCGCTGCGAACCTGACCGCCATGTTCCGCGACCACGGCATCACCCCGAACCGGCTCGAGATCGAAGTCACCGAAACCGTCTTGCTCGGACGCAGCGCCGAACTTGTCGCCGAGACGCTGCGCGGTTTCGACGATGCCGGCATCACCATCGCCCTTGATGATTTCGGGACCGGTTTCGCCTCCTTGACCCATCTGAAACAATTCCCCGTGCACCACATCAAGATCGATCGCAGCTTCGTGCGCGATCTGGTCACGGATGCCGATGACGCGGCCATCGTGGCGGCGGTGATCGGCCTGGGCCGCAGTCTCGGCATGATCGTCACGGCAGAAGGTGTCGAAACCGGAGACCAGGTCCAGCGACTGCGCCTGATGGGCTGCGATCGGGCACAGGGCTTCTACTTCGCCAAGCCGATGGCAGGCTCGCGGATCCCGTGGCTTTTGCGCAACTGGGATCCGGACCGGATGCTTGCGGCGGAGACGGAACACCTCGCCCCCGCCGCGATTCCGGCATCCTATTGACGCCACTGCGCCTCAGGCGGCTTTACGCATGATCCGCCTCAGGCGGCTTTACGCATGATCCGCCTCAGGCGGCTTGGCGCATGATCCGCCTCAGGCGGCTTGGCGATTGACGTCGCGCGTGGCGATCTCGCTAAGATGCTTGTCGCCGTCGCGGGTACGCGACAGGCAGGCTTCGAGCGTGGCCGCATCGTCTTCGTATCCGAGGCGCTGGGCGAAGGCGACGAGGCTGCCATAGACCGCGATCGCGTAATGCGTCATGCGCTGGTATTGCGCGATGATCATCGCGTCGCGCACTCCCGCATCAGAGATATCGGAATCGACGGCATGGTGCTGCGCCTCGCGTACGAGACCCGCCATCGCCTCGCAATGGCCCTCGCGCGGCGCCGCATCATGGCGCGCGAGAATGCTCGCGACGGCCTCCATGCCGCGTTCGATGCCTTCGACACCGGCATGCAGGGCGGAATCGAGATGCGGGTTTTCCGCCGCCTCGGCGAGTTTCACGGTCACGGCGCGCGCCTGGCTGTCGGCGCTGTGGATATCCTGAAGCTGGTCGATATAAAGATCGCGCAAAGTGGCGATGGTCATCGGCACCTCCTGTGGTTCGGGTTGCCAGTCCCCTCACCAATGCCCCACCCCCGTCCTGCGTTCCCGAATTCCTGTCCCGCACGACGCGACGCTTTGACGCCGTCCCGGCCCGGCGGATCTGCGACTCACTCCCCCGCCGGTTGCGGCAAGGGCGTGAGGGCCGGTGCGGCTGCGCGAATCCGGGCACTGCGATCAGCCACGGTGGCGATGCGCATGGCCCGCGCGACCACCGGCGGCGCGGTGATATCCTCCGGGATCGCGGCAAAGCGCCGGCGCGCCATCACCCGCCCCAGCGCCGGATTCGTGCCGAAGCGACAGAAGAGGATCGCTGAAAGCGGCCCGATCGCGACGGGGATGATCCAGGGCAGCATCTGGGGTGCGTGCAGCCAGAAGCCGGTAAGCGCAAGCGCCGCGATCGCGGTCTGCGGCCAGAAACGCGCGATCGACTCGCGCCAGGTCACCGCAAAACCATGCCGGCGCTGGACCTTCCAGGTCAGCCCCTTCCCGCGCGCGAGGCCCAGGATGAACAGGGCCTCGGCGATCGCCATGATCGGAGCAAGCAGCATGCCGTGGACGAATTCGGCGATGCCGTTGCGCAGGAGCCGAAAACCGCCGCCATAACTGCGCCGGCGGCGGGAATCGGCGAGCGCGTCGATCAGGCCGGCGAGCTTGGGCGCGAAGACCATGACGATCATCCCGGCGAGCAGCCAGAGCCCGAGACCCGACGGCGCCGCCCCCCAGGGATTATCGGCGATCGCGCCGCCGCTGACGCCCAGCGCACCCTGCATGAAGCCCAGCCCCATGAAGAGGAGCCAGGCCGGGCCGGACAGATACATCAGAATGGCCAGCGCGAGCTGCAGCCGCGCCATGGGCGGCCAGCCGGGTTTCGTCACCAGCTTGAGATATTGCAGATTGCCCTGGCACCAGCGCAGGGAGCGGCGCACGAATTCCGGCAGGCAGGGCGGATTGATCTCGTAGCTGCCGTACTCGTCGGGCAGAACCCGCACATCGTAACCGCCGCGCACCATCTGCGCCGCTTCGAGCTGGTCATGGCTGAGCACGAGCCCGGAGAGCGGGCCGCGCCCGGGCAGCGTCGGCAGGCGGCAATGGCGCATGAAGGCGTCAATGCGGATAATGGCGTTGTGCCCCCAATAGGGTCCGGCCGGCCCCTGCCACCAGGCCGCGCCGAGCGCATAGGCGCGCATGCCGTGGCGCATGCCGAACTGGAACATGCGGGTGAAGGCGACCCGGCTCGGCAGGCCGGCGATCAGGGTCTGGCAGATTCCGAGATTCGGATTGCAATCCATCACCCGCACCAGCCGGCGGATGGCACCGCCGCTCATCAGGCTGTCGGCATCGAGCACGATCATGTAATCGAAATCCGCCCCGCGCCGCTCCAGCCATTCCCAGAGATTGCCGGTCTTGTGGCCCGCATTGTCGCTGCGGCGGCGATAGTGGAAACGGTCGGCAAAGCCGATGCGGTTGCAAAAGCCCTGGACGGCGCGCATTTCCTCTGCGGCGCGGAAGCTGTCCTGTGTGTCGGAGAGCAGGAATATCTCGAAATTGTCGAGCCCGCCGGCATCCTCCAGATCGTCGATGGTGGCCTCGATATGACCGAGCACCATCTGCGGATCCTCGTCATAGGCCGGTACCACGATGGCCGTGTGCCCGATCAGCCGGCGCTCATGCGCATCGCGCCCGGCCAGCGGCGCAACCGCGTCGAGGGGCTCGCGCCGCCCGAGGGCGATGATGAGCCCGAACACGGCGTTCCAGAAGCCGATCACGGTCCAGGGCAGGGTGACAGCGAAGACGGCGAGCATGGCGAGATCGATGGCCGAGAGACCCTGCTGGCCGAGCACGAGGGCAAGCGCCGCCAGGGCCGCAAGAGCGGTCAGTGCCACGAGCGAGAAGAACAGGGCGCGGCGACGCGCAAGCCGCCGGTTTTCGTGGTGCGGCTGCGGCAAACCATCACGCCCGCAAAACGCATTCACGCCGCCACGGGAAAGATCCTGCGCCCGTGCCTTGTTCGCTTTGGGGATGAAATCCAAGAACGCCTCCCACAGAACCGGTTCGTCAGCCGGGATTGAATGCCAGACGAAATACACAGCCATGCCGACGCACCGGGATACGCGGCAGCAGCCCGTTTGGTTCAAAGGCAGGGTTTTTTCATGGCAAGCCGGAAAACGATGCTCGGCAGAATTGGCAGGGTTTTCGTCGCATTCGCGTATTGCCGGCAAACCATCACGTTGTCGTGATCATGCTGCGTGATCAGCAACCGCAAGCGCCCGGTTTTCCGCCCGGATGCGGATCGCGAGCAGAATCGCGTTGGCAACCGTGAAGCCGAGCGCATAGAGCGGCAGCCCGAAGGCGAGCGGCAGGATGGCGATTTCGCCGATGACGATCCAGTAATTCGGATGGGTAAGATAGCGATACGGGCCGGTGCGGATCGGCGCCGCGCCGGGCAGGATGATGATCCGCGTGGTCCAGCGCGCACCGAGGCTCGCGATCGTCCAGACGCGTCCCGCCTGCAGGATCGCGAAGACCGCGATCAGCGGCCAGGATACGGTGGCATCGTGCGCGAGCAGCCACAGACCGATGAGCCAGAGCCCGTGCATCACGACGATCGCCGGGTAATGGCCCGGCGCATGCTCGACGGCCCCACGCGCCATCAGCGCCGCCGTGTTGCGCTTCGCGATGACGAGTTCGGCAAGACGCTGCAAGGTTACGAGAGCAAGAATCAGGGCAGCGATGCTCATCAGGCGGGCTCCAGCACGACGCAGTTCAGGGTAAAGCCCGGACCGAGCGCGGCCAGCAGCGTGGGCCCGCGCAGGCCCGTGCGCAGGGCCCGCTCCAGCACGAACAGCACCGTCGGCGCGCTCATATTGCCGAAATCACCCAGGATATCGCGTTCACGCTGCAGCTGCCCGCTTGCAAGTCCCAGCGTTTCCTCCAGCGCAACGATCACCTTGGCGCCGCCGGGGTGGAGCACATGATCGGCGAAGCCGGCATTGCGCATTCCCCAGCGCGCGAAGATTCCCGCGAAAGCCGCGGCGAGATGGGCTCTGGCGAAAGCGGGAATGGACTGGGCGAAGATCACGCCGAGCCCCTCCTCGCCGATATCCCAGCCCATGATGTCGAGCGTGTCGGGCCAGATATGTTCGGCGCTCGCCGCGACCCGCGCCATGGCATTGCCGCCCGGGCCGGCACGCAGGATGCAGGCTGCCGCGCCGTCTCCGAACAGGGCGGAGGCGACGATATCGGCCTTGTTCGGCGCCTGCGCGCGGAAGGCCAGCGTGCAGGTCTCGACGACAACGAGCAGCACATTCTCCCCCGGCGCTGCCTGCGCGAGGCGCGCGGCGAGGGCGAGCCCGCCCGCGCCACCGGCGCAGCCAAGGCCGAAGACCGGCACCCGCCGCACATCCGCGCGAAATCCCATGGCCGCGAGAGCCCGCGCCTCAAGGCCCGGCGTGGCGATGCCCGTGGAGGAGACGGTGACGATGGAGTCGACCGCCTGCGCGGCAAGGCCCGCATCGCGCAGGGCATCGCTTGCGGCATCGACGAACAGGGCCGTCGCGCTCTCCAGATAGGCCCGGCTGCGATCGGCCCAGCCGCGCGGTGCACGATACCAGTCGATCGGCATCACCGCGTAGCGATTGTCGATGGCGGCATTGGTGAACACGGATTCGAGCCGCGCGAAACCGGGATAGCGGGGCGCAAGCACGTCTCGGGCGATGGCCAGCGCATCGTCCTGGCTGAGGCGGTGCCGCGGCACCGCCGTGGCGAGGCCGAGGATCGCGGCATTGCGGGACACATCAGGCTCCTGTGCGGCGGGTGATCGACGCCACTTGCGCTGATTGATACGCGCCAACCCGTGAAGGCGATCACCGGCACCGACTGATGCGGTTTTTTTGCAAGAGAATACGGGATCAGGACGCCACTGCTTGCGCAAACGCCATCGGCGCGCCATTTACGTTATGTGAGGCAATCAGAGGGTATCAAAGCTGTATCATGATCCGCTACGCCCTCGTCTGTGATCAGGCGCATGATTTCGAGAGCTGGTTTCCCTCGGGCAATGCCTTTGAGGAACAGCGTGCGCGCGGCCTCGTCGAATGCCCCGTCTGTGGTTCGGCCAAGGTCGAGAAACGCCTCATGGCGCCCGCGATCGCCCGGCACGACCGTGCGGCGCAGACCCTGCCCGCCCCCGCTGCCGAAACGGGGCAACAGGGTCCTGCCCCCGCCGAATCCGCAACACCGGCCGAGGGCATGGCGCTTCTGGGCGAGCGCGAGCAGGCCCTGCGTGCCATGATCCGCGAAATTCATGCGCATGTGACGCGGAATGCGGAAAATGTCGGCGGAAGCTTCGTCACGGAAGCGCGGCGGATGCATTACGGCGAGGTGCAGGAGCGCCCGATCTATGGCGAGGCGAGCCCCGACGAGGCGCGCGAACTCATCGAGGAAGGCGTGCCCGTCCAGCCGCTGCCCGGCCTCCCCGACGATCGCAACTGAGCGCGTTCAGGGCGCGGCGGCCAGATCGCGCGGCGTAGCGGGAATGCGCCCGGCCAGAATATCGAGAAAGAGAGCCCGGATCCCGGTCGGATCGATGACGATATCCGGCACATCGAGCGCGCCGGCCTCCCACCAGCGCACGTCGAGAACCGGATCGCCCTCCTTCTCCTGCAGGCGCGACGTATCGATCCGGTCATGCGGGGCACGCACGAGAAAATAGGTCTCGCGCACGAAACGCTTGCGGGCAAACAGCGTCTGCGGACAGGCGCGCTGCGCCACGACGGGGCCGAGCGTCAGATCGTCAAGGCCCGTCTCCTCGGCGAGTTCGCGCAGGCAGGTCTGCTGCGGCGTCTCCCCCGGCTCGCGCCCGCCGCCGGGCGTATACCAGAAATCCCGCTTGCCGGGGCGGGCCGGATCGACATCGCGCGATGCTTCATAACAGATCAGTAAAAGCCGGTCGGCGGGATCGATCAGGATGGCGCGGGCCGTCTCGCGCGCGGGGAGATCCGTCGGATTGATCCCCGGCGCACTCACAGCAGATCATCCAGGGCGCGCAGATCGACATTGGCACCGCAGACCAGCACGCCGACGCGCTCACCCGGTTGCGGACGATAGGCGCCGCTGATCAGCGCGGCGAGGGCCGCCGCGCCGCCCGGCTCGGTGGCGATGCGCCAGTCGCGCCAGAGCCGACGCTGCGCCTCGGTGATGGCCTCATCGGTGACGAGTGCCACATGATCGATCGCCGCACGGCAGATTTCATGAACGAGGGCGCCGGTATTGCGCGCGCCCAGCGAATCGGCCGCAACCGAATGCACCTCGACATCCACCGGCCCGCCGGCTTCAAGGGCGGCATGCAGCGCGCATGAGCCCGCAGGCTCCACCGCGACCACCTTCACCCGCCCGCGCCAATAGGCGCCGATCCCGGAGACCAGCCCCCCGCCACCGGCCGCGACGAGCACCGTATCGAGATCGGGCTGATCTTCCTCCCATTCGATGGCGACGGTGCCCTGCCCGGCAATCGTCTCGAATGCATCATAGGCATGGATCGAGAGCGCCCCGGTCTCGGCCATGTATTCCGCGCAGGCAATGGCGGCATCGGCGTAACGCGGGCCGCCGATCACCACCTCGGCGCCATGGCGGCGAATGGCATCGACCTTGGGCTTGCTCGCGATCTCGGGCACGAAGACGCGCGCGGGCACACCGAGGCTGTGGGCCGCATAGGCCACCGCCGCACCGTGATTGCCGCCCGAAGCCGCCGCTACGCCGGCAGCGGGGATGTCCCTGCTCAAAAGTGTGTTGAAGGCGCCGCGCGGTTTGAAGGAGCCGGCATGCTGGAGGAATTCGAGCTTCAGCGAGACCGGTCCGTCATGACCGAAATCCCCCCTGGGCAGGTTCACCACCGGCGTGCGGCGGATATGATCGCGAATACGCGCATGGGCGGCGCGGACATCATCGGGGCTGACGGGCAGGGTCATGGCTGAGAATCCGGATCTTTGCGGCGTGGTTGGAGAATATGCCTTCGTCTCTACCATGACAGGCCGTGCGCACCACCGGCATTCCCTCACCCCGCGCGTGCCGCAATGCCCGCCCCGGCCCCCTCATCCGCAAGCATCGCCCTGCGAATCGCATTCTCGTCGACATCCTCGACCGGCGCCTGAATCTTGAGCGCACGGGTGCGCCTGCCCGGCTCCATGATCAGGATCACCGTCTCCTGGCCTGGGCAGGCGGGATCGGTGCAGTTGATCTCGTTGACCCTGATCACGGTATCCGGCGCCGGTGCGAGGATCGCGAAGGCGAGCGCACGCAAGCGCTCGAGCTCGCCCCGGTCGATTCCGCCGGAGGGTATGACATTGCGCAACAATCCGGCGAAAGCGCCTTTCAGCATCGATGCGATCTCCTCCTGCGCCGGCGAACCATGCGATCCGCCAGCGCCGTCCGATCATGCAGGCAAGATACCGGCGCGGCAAGGGAGAGGGCAAGCTGCCGGGTCAGTCCTGGCCATGCCCGTGGCCGCCCGGCGCGCGCGGCGAGCCCATCGGCGCAACGGCATAGGTGATTTCCACCTCACCGGCATTGTCGAAGACGAGCGTCCCGCTGACGGGCTCGTCCATGGTGACGGGGGTGGCGAGATTCATGAACATCACATGGTAGCTGCCGGGCTCCAGCGCGACGCTCTCGCCGGGCGGGATTTCGAGACCGCCCTCGACCTCGGCCATGCGGGCGACCCCGTCGACCATCTCCATGGAATGCACCTCGAAACGCGGGGCGATCTCGCTGGCACCGCCGATCAGACGATCGGGCTCGGTGCCGTTATTGGTGATGACCATGTAACCGCCGGCCACCCGCGCGCCGGCGGGCGTCACCCGCGTCCAGGGGGTCTCGATGGTGATGTCACCGATGCTGAAAGTCTCCGCCTGCGCCGCCGTGGTCGCGAGCGTGAAGCCGAGCGTGGCGGAGAGAGCGATGGCGGCGATGGCCGCGTTACGGATGTGGAACGTCATGGTTGGACCTTCTTCGTCTTCAAGCCGGCGGCTCGCATTCTCGCAAGCAATACGCCGGTGCCGGTTTCGGATATCGGGATCAGCTTGTTCAGACGAGGAAGGAAGGCGGGCCGCGCGGCCCGTGGTCGCGAATCAGGGGCGTAAAGGGCAGATCAACCCCTTCACGCAGGCCCGACGGCGCGATGCGCGCCATGGCGCGCTTGTCAAAGCCCAGAAGCTGTGCATCCGGCGCGTCAGGCAGGGGCGGCGCCGGCGGAACCGGGCAGCCGGCGAGGCATTCCGCCTTGTGGCGCGCGGCGCCATGGGGATCATGATGATGCCCCGCCTCGAGCAGGCAATGAAGGCCCGGCTCACCCAGCGCCTGCGCCTGCTGCGCCGCGAGCAGTGTTCCCGCGAGCAGGCCGGAGAGCACGAAGGCATAGAGCAGCAACACGACGCCGATGCGGCGCGCAACACCGCGCCATCCGGGGGTGGATGACGCGCGTCTCGTGCGATTGATGATGCCGGCGCGGTTCATGGCATTCTCTTAGCGCAGGAACCACGCCGGCGGCAATGCGGCTTTTCAGGCCCGCAACGCCTGCGCCACCGCCTCGGCATAGACCTGCGCGCCGAGGATGATGTCCTCTTCCGCCGTATCCTCGGTCCAGTGATGGCTGATCCCGCCGATCGAGGGCACGAACAGCATCGCGGCGGGCATGATGCGGGCGAGATATTGCGCATCGTGACCCGCGCCGCTGGGCATGCGCAGGGATTTGCCGGGGGCGTGAATCGCCGCTGCCGCGTCGATCATGTCCTGCAAGCCGGCATCCATGCGCGCGGGCTTGCTCTGGCCCAAAACCTCGAGGGAGGCGCCGCAGACGCCCTCCGCATCGATCTCGGCAACGATGGCGCGCAATTCCGTGTCGAGCCGGTCGAGCACCGCCTCATCCGCGTCGCGGAACTGGAAGAGGACCTCCGCGCGGCCCGGAATGATGCTCGGCGCGCCCGGCTCCAGGGTGACGCGACCCGCCGTCCAGACGGTGCGCTCGCCGCAGAGCTGGGGAAAGCGCTCGTCGATCTTCGCAAGCGCGCGCATGGCGGCGCGCCCGGCATCGCGGCGGCGCTTCATGCTGGTGGTGCCGGCATGGTTCTGCTCGCCGGTGAAGACCAGCTTGTATTGCCAGATCGCGACGATGGCGGTGACGTTGCCGATCTTCAGATCCGAGGAGATCAGCGTGTCGCCCTGCTCGATATGCGCCTCGAAGAAACCCTTGTAGCGCCCTTCCTCGTAGCGCACGCGCGATTCACCTGCGAGCCCGACCTCCTGCAACGCCTGGCGCAAAGGCTTGCCATCATAGCGGTTGGTGGCGGCGTCGATCTCGCTCTCTTCAAGGATGCCGAGGAAGGATTTCGAGCCGAGGAACGAGCCGAAATGCCCCTCCTCGTCGCACAGGGCGATCACGTCCACGCCGCAATCGGCGAATCCGCCATCATCGGCAATGGCGCGGGCGGCTTCCAGCCCGTAGATCACGCCGAGTGCCCCGTCGAGCCAGCCGGCATGGTTCTGGCTCTCCAGATGTGACCCGGTCAGGATTTTCGGCCCCGGCGCCTCGCGCCGTCCGAAAACCGAGCCGATCCCGTCGATCCGGGCATCGAGCCCGGCCTCGCGCATGCGCCCGGCGAGCCAGTGGCGCGCTTCCATGTCCTGGGCTGAGAAGGTGGGCCGGTGCACGCCGGTTTTATAAGTGCCGATACCGCGCAAATGCTTGAGATCGCCCATCAGGCGTTCGGGATTGATCTTGACCATTTCTGTCTCCTGATTTGCCGCGAGGGAACAGCCCTGCGCGCGTCATGGCAAGAGGCGAATCCTCACGATGCGCTGGCAGGCTGCGCACCGATCGCGGAAGTCTTGCGACGCGTCGAAATGCGTAGGACTTTCGGTCGGGTTGCCTGTAGCCCGCCTTCTCCCGTAAGTTTGCCGCAACAGACGCGCGGATTCGCAAACCGCGCGATTGCGAAAACGGATTGATCGCCAATGATCGCCTTTGGGAGGGAAAAATGTCCGAAAAAGTCTATCCCGTGTCGAAGGAATGGGCAGAGCGCGCACATATCGACAAAGCGCTCTACGAGAAGATGTACCAGGCCAGCATTGACGATCCGGAGAGCTTCTGGGGCGAGCACGGCAAGCGCATCGACTGGTTCACGCCTTATACCAAGGTGAAGAACACGCTCTACGGCAAGGACGAGGTCTCGATCCGCTGGTTCGAGGACGGCACCACCAATGCCGCACATAACTGCATCGACCGCCATCTCGAGACGCGCGGCGACCAGGTGGCGATCATCTGGGAGGGTGACGATCCTTCCGAATCGCAGAAAATCACTTATCGAGAGCTGCATGATCACGTCTGCCGCTGGGCCAATGTCCTGCGCAACCGCAATGTCGGGAAGGGTGACCGGGTCACGATCTACCTGCCGATGATCCCGGAAGCCGCCTATGCGATGCTCGCCTGCGCGCGGCTGGGCGCGATCCATTCCGTGGTCTTCGGCGGCTTCTCGCCGGATTCGATCGCCGGACGCATCGAGGGCTGTGGCTCGAAGACCGTGATCACTGCGGATGAAGGCCTGCGTGGCGGGCGCAAGGTACCGCTCAAGGCCAATGTCGATGCCGCGATCGCGCGCCTGCCGGAAGGCGCCGTGGAGCATGTCGTCGTGGTGAAGCGCACCGGCGGCGACGTCGCCATGGAGCCCGGGCGCGACGTCTATTACAACGAAGCGGCGGAGATGGTCACGGCGGATTGCCCCTGCGAGGAGATGAATGCGGAGGATCCGCTGTTCATCCTCTACACCTCCG
>Ga0208112_100448_pt1 | contig 36636 bp, 39 predicted proteins | sample HotLakConsoUCCLE_FD_184736 | JGI IMG/M metagenome (GOLD analysis project Ga0208112, IMG submission 184736) | Hypersaline microbial mat communities from Hot Lake, Washington, USA - Hot Lake Consortium UCC-LE (SPAdes) (version 2) ... | reverse complement strand
AACGGACAAGGCAAAAGGCTTTGAGGTGCTGCCGCGCAGATGGGTTGTAGAACGGACATTTGCGTGGCTCGGACGATGCCGCCGACTGGCCAGGGACTTCGAGAAAACGATCGCATCGGCCGAAGCATGGATCCTCGTCGCCAGCATTCGCATGCTCACGCGGCGGCTCGCAAGGCCATGAAAACCAAGCGATCTTTATGATTCAGCCTCTAAGATTATAGTCAGCCATCGGCAGTTCCCCCAATCAGCCAAGCGAAAATTGGAACAACATATGGAGATTTGTCAATATAAATGTCTTTATTGAATACACGGAATTTGCTGGGTGTTTGAACCCTCTCTCTGATAGTGTGAACTGAACACGAAAAGCGCAAGCACTCTTGGGCCAAGCTTCGCATTCAGCATCACCGCGAGATCAGCGGGTCCGTGGCGCAATCCAAAAGCTGTCGAGAGCGCCGGAAGCGCACGCCCTTCGACGCCGTGGAGTCAATCAGAAAACCATCGCCAAGTGGGAGAAGCGCAACAGGTCACCGTTCCCGGAAAATGGTCACGTTGATAGGAGCCAGGTGAAGGCCATTCATACCACCCACACCCCATCTGCGAGGTCCGGAGCCGTCCTGGCGACGTTCTCGGGGCTTTCTGCGAATTCGATGAGGACGCCTGCTCTGCTGAGGCCCGCTCCCATCTGTTCGACCCAGAAATTGAAGCCCTCCTGGTCAGCCTCGCGACCCAGCACGTTCAGATACATGGCATTGATGTAGTCGAAATCGGATGGGTTCGCGCCATAGAGCTGAACGAACTCCGGTGCACTCAAGAACTGATGGGCGAGGAAAGCCTCCTTGTGTGCGCCTGGATCATTGGCGCCGAGCCAGTCCATGGTCTCTACCCAATAACGCAGGCCTCCTTGATCCGGAGTGCGATCATAGGCGGCTGCATAAATACGGTAGGTGAAGCCCAGACTGGCGCTGTCCAAGTCGAAGAGAAGCGCGCCGTCATCGAACTGGATCCGCTCGATCGAGATCAATGTGTCCGAGCCGTCGGGCTTGTCGACAATGATCGTGCCGGAGATCTGGATGGTCAGTGAGAACTCGACGCGCCCGCCCTGATATATGACGGTATCCTGCCCGCCAGCACCATCGATAAGGGTGTCGCCGGCCAGCGCGTTGAAAACATCCGGGTCGTTGGTGCCATCGATGACGCTAGGCCCTGAGGGGAGCGAATCCGAATCCATGGTGACCACTTGAAGGAAGGTCGGAACGCCTGTGTTGCGCCCAGGAGATACATCGACGAGCTCCTCCGTTTCCATTCCGTCGGTCCGCCACAGCGTGTCGCCGACAGTGAAGTAGAGATCACCCGTCGTCTTGCTGGTGACCAAGTTCTCGATATTGCCGCTTAGTTCGGAGACCTTGCGCGTGTTCTCGACGGTTCCATCGGTGAAATAGATGTTCTCCTTGCCGTCATGGAATGCTGTGAAGAACAGGTTACCGTTCACCGCGCCGAGCTTGGCGTTGGCGGCCGAACTGAAAGAGAGATTGCCAGTGTCGTTCGCGACATCGGCACCGGTAAGCTTGACGGCTTCGTTGCCGTTATACGTCCACAGTTCAAATCCGCTGGTGCCGCGGTCGTCGGCGACGAAATAGAGGCGATCCTCAGTCGCCACTTGAAAAAACTGATTACGCGAAAAGTTGAAATTAGTGTCGAACGGCGTCTTGACCTGCGAGAGTTCCTCATCGGACCCGTCCCACACGAATATCTGGGAAACGCCCCGCTCGAAATCCGCGTCGATGAAAGAGCTGAAGTAGAAGCGATCCTCGCCGCCCACGAATCCGGATCTGCTGCGGCCGCCGGTGTCCTCCACCAGAGGAATTTGCTCGATGCCCCCAAGCGTGCCGTCGGTGAAATAGAGGTCATTCCCAAAATCGACATAGACGATACCGTCCCTGTAGGGAAAGGCGAGCTGGATCGGAATATCACCAATCTGCCCCGTGCCCTGCATGGTGCCGTCGGTGACTGCCAGGTCACCCCTATATCCCCCGCCCATTGCCGTGCCCTGCTTGTAGTAGGCATGGTCTCCATTGACGATGAAGAAGTTGCCAGAGGACGCGTCCTTCTTGACCGCAAAGTCGGAAAGGCGAACGGGTGCGTCGCTACCATTTGTGATGAACATGGCTAGGCCATCGTCCACGAGCGCCGACTTGGCAATGAAAAGTGCCTCGCCTTTGAATTCGGCGAAGCCTTCCGGATTGGAGAACGGAACGCCTTGCGAATCCATCGTCAAGACGAACTCGTCGCTTCCGTTCGAGACCACCAGCGCCCCCGCCTGGTCACCCATTTTTCCCGCATAGACGATGCCTTCACGAGTGTCGGTCACGCCGTAGATCGTTTCGCGAACGCTGCCGGTAGAGTTCTGAGTAATCTCGAAGGCGTTGCCGTTTTCTGGGTCGTATCCCCAGATTGACCTGACGAGATCCGCGTCACTGGCACGAAATACAAGAATCTCTTTCTGCACATCTGTCTCCTGTGAGGGCCTGACCTAAAAGATAGGATGAGTGATGTTGTGATTTCCGTCGGGTTGCTGGGCTTCAGTGGAGTATACGATACCCTGGACTAGTAACAATTGGCGCAACTATGCCGCGAAGCGCCGCGTTGCGCAAGCGATCTGCGCGAGGGGATCGTCTGCGGGCAAGCGCCCCAAAATCCGATGTCGGGATCGTTCACACGGGATTGCGACCTGGGGAAAAAATTGCGAGAGGACTGGTCGTCTGGGACGAGAAACTGCTTGAAGATGAATCGCACGAAGGCGTGCTTATCGTGTCTGCCGCAAGGAGACAGAATGGGTTGCGGCAATCCTTGGCTGCTCTTGTCGAAACGTCTCAACTGAGACCGGATGTCGGCTAGAAGGCGGCTCCAAGAGAGGACGGACTGGGCCGTTTAAGGGCTTGGAGAGCCGGCCCTGATCCCTTCAAGGCGGTATGCTGGACGCGCAATGAAACTTCCTATACTCGTCCGCCAACCTACCATTTGCGCGAGAGTGAGCGCGTGACAAAGCCGAAATCTTCATCGGACATCGTGCCCAGTTCCATCCTGACAAGACCTGATCGCAATGCTGTGACGGCGCGCCTGGAAATGGTCTGTCGCGTGGATCGAACGATTGGACTGGATGGGCAAGAGGCAGCTCCTGCTGCCTCATCGGGAGCTAGGAGACTCGTTATGAGACGCCTCAATGTAGTGGAGCATCTGCGCACACTCCGGAACCTGACACGTTCGCGCATGCAGTTGCGCGATCTGACAGGGCGCGTTTCCGATCACAATTCCAGCCTCAATGCGATGATCTCGGAGAGCAGGGCTCTTGCGGCGGAAAACAGAACCCTTCAACAGGAATTTTCGGAGCTCAAGAATTTCGTCAAAGGCCTCCAGGAGAGTGCTCGAAAAGATCATGAACGATTGGAAGAAAGTCTGAGCCGGATGACTCGTGAAGTCATTCGACTCAACAGCTTGGTTGACGCCCAGCGCCGTTCCTATGCTGAGATGACGCGCCAGCTGACTCACCAATCGGAGAAGGGAGAGGATGCGGTTGGCAAGTTCGATCTCAAGGATGATCCTTTCCTCGATGTCTTCTATCGTGAATTCGAAGATCGTTACCGTGGCAGCCGGGAGGAGATTCTTTTACGACTGCGAGAATATGTCGGCCATGTGAGCTTCCTGAAAGACCGGAAGAAGCCCCGCATCGTTGATCTGGGTTGCGGAAGAGGCGAGTGGCTTGAAGTTCTTCGCGATGAAGGGCTGGACGCCCTCGGCATAGATTTGAACGAGGCTCAGGCAGAAGGCGCACAAGCGCTTGGGCTCGAGGTCGAGATCGATGATGCGCTCGGCTGGCTGTCACGCCAGAAGGATCGATCAATCGATTTCCTCAGCGCCTTCCACTTGATTGAACATCTCGAGTTCGAGGTGCTGGTTCGTCTGTTCAAGGAAGCGCTGAGGGTTCTGAAGCCGGGTGGGGGGCTTCTAGTCGAAACTCCCAATCCCGAAAGCCTGATCGTGGGGGCTTACAAGTTCTGGTTCGACCCCACGCATGTGCGGCCATACCCTCCCGAACTCATTACCCAGTTGCTGAAGTCTCTTACATTCAAGGAGATAGAGCTGCTCAGACTGCATCCCGACGGCCGGAACCTCGAATACAGAGAGCTTTACGGGCTTGCCACGCCCATTGCCGATCTGATTGCGGGTCCGCTGGACTACGCCGTTCTCTGTCGCAGGCCATAGAAAAACGCATGCGTATTGTTATTGCAAACACCCAGGCTCCTTTCGTTACCGGCGGCGCGGAAGAACATGCTCGACGGCTGTGCGAGGAATTGCGCGATGTAGGCCATCAGGTCGAAGCCGCGACAATTCCCTTCAACTGGAAAACTCCGGAAAGCATCATCGATCATGCTGTGGCGGCCGCAAATATCGATCTGAGCGGGTTCTTCGGAGAACCGATCGACCTCATGATCGGCCTCAGATTTCCCGCTTATCTGATGCAGCATCCCAACAAGGCGGTCTGGCTCATCCACCAATATCGGGATGCATACGATCTATGGGATGCGGGGCGGTCAGGACTTCAGAATTCACCAAGGGGCGATCTCGTCCGCCAGATTATACGAAATATGGACACCGAGACGCTGAGTAAGGCTGCTCGGCTCTTCGCCAATTCCCGCAATGTCGCGGGGCGCCTGAAGAAGCATAATGGCCTCGCGGCCGAACCGCTTTATCACCCGCCGCCAATGGCAGCTCGGCTGCATTCGGGAGGCTTTGGAGACTATTTCTATTTTCCGAGCCGCATTTCCGGGCTCAAGCGTCAGCATCTGGTTCTGGAGGCTTTAGCCCTTTCACAAACCAATGCCAGGGTCGTCTTCACCGGGAATGCAGACAGTTCGGGCGATGCTGCGGAGTTCCGCGGGCGTATCGAGGAGCTGAGACTTGGGGACCGAGCCGAGTGGCGGGGGCATGTGTCCAGCGAGGATATGCTCGAACTTTATGCCAATGCCAGAGGCGTCATCTTCCCGCCTTTTGATGAGGATCTCGGTTATGTGACGCAGGAGGCCATGCTTGCTCGCAAGCCGGTGATCACGACGATGGATTCGGGCGGGCCGTTGGAGTTCATGCGTGACGGTGAACACGGACTCGTGGTCAAGCCCGAAGCTCGAGAACTCGCCAAGGCGATTGATCGGCTGAATGGCGATGCAAAACTTGCTGAACGTCTCGGAGAGGCAGCAGGCGAGCACTACGCCACGCTGTCAATATCCTGGCAGAATGTCGTTTCCAAATTGACGGGAAAGGCATGACCGCAATCAATTGGGTCTCGCCCTTGCGGCCAGATGCTACTGACATTGCCGAATACACTGCGCGCGTGGTCGCAGCACTTGAGACCGAGTGCGAGATGCGTCTCATCGGCAATGGAGAGGCCAATGAGTTGGCGGCCTATCGGAAAGGCGCAGAAGTCTTTTTTAACATTGGGAATGATGCACGTTTCCATGACGGCATATTGCGTGCTTGCCGATCAAGGAGCGGCATTGTGGTGGCCCATGATCTTCGCATTCAGAATCTGATCGTCGCCGAACTGCATGCCAGCCATGAAGACCAGTGGGACAGGCATTACCGAGACCTCATGTCACGCCACTATGGTAAGGATGGGTTGGTCGCCGCCGAGAATTTTATTAGCGGTAAGTTGGAGCTTACAGAACTATCAGACGAGTATCCTGGAATTGAGATTGCCTCTGAAGAAGCTCTTTGTGTCCTCACTCATAACTCGGCCTTGAGCAGCGAAATTGCCCGCCGGACAGGTCTCGTCTGTGCAACATTGCCCTTACCGTTTGTAGTTCCTCCTCGGATGCCCGAAGCGAACCGGGAACGCGCGGGCGAGAATGTTCTGGATCTTCTCGTATTCGGTTACATGGGTCTCAATCGGGGCCTGGACATGTTGTGCGATATCATTGCCCAAAAGCCGAAGGTCAGGCTGCATATAGCCGGCCGCATCGGCCCAGCCGAATTGCGACGCAAGGTCGATGAGATGAAGGCGGCAGGCCATCCTATTGTCGATCACGGTTATGTCGAGGAAGCCAGGCTGGACCAGCTTATTCGCGATTGCGACCTGGTTCTCAATCTGCGCAACCCGACCATGGGAGAGGTTTCAGGTTCGCAGCTGCGCATCTTTGCCAATGGCGGACTATCTGTGGTCTGCAATATGGGTTGGTATGCCAGTCTTCCGGAAGAGACCGTCTTCAAGGTCAGGCCCGAGGCAATCCTATCCGAACTGACGGACATCATCGATCGTGTTTCTGAGGATCGAGCCGCTTTCACCTCCCTGCGCCTGGCTGGTTATCGACACGCACGTGAGCACCACGATCTCGGGTGCTTTGCCAAAGCCTTCCACGCATTGATGAGTGAGCTGCCGGAAGTGCTGGCGCATGGCCGTCGGTTCCAGCTCGCGCGTCACATAGGAAAGATGTATGCGACGTCCGGTGCCGCCGCCATTATGAGCGGCGAGGAGCTGTGGGGGACAGCCGAAAGGCTTTTGGGCGAGGGGCCGCCATGATGCTGTTCCTGCCTGCCCTGAAGGATTTTTTCGAGGCCGCACGACGTTATCATCTCTGGATTGCCCTCGGGAATCTCGAGATCAAGCAGCGCTACAAGAGGTCGGTGCTGGGTCCCTTCTGGATCACCATCAATATGGGGGCGCTGATCTTCGGCATTGGCTACATCTATGCCAACGTCTTCGATTCCGTGCACAGCTCTTATATCCCCTATCTCGCGGCCGGCATCATTACCTGGAACCTCGTTAATGGTGGTCTGAATGAAGGATCCAATTCCTTCATCGCAGCCGGTCCGATCATCAAGAACGTCACCGTTTCCAAGCACGTTCACATTCTTCATTCGATATGGAGAAACGTGATCATCTTCTTCCACAATATCCTGATCATGTTTCCCGTCTATCTCATCTACGGGGCCTTTCCGGGGTGGGGATTCTTGTGGGCCTTGCTTGGAACGGCTGCGCTGATCGTTTTTCTCGTGCCTTCTGCACTTTTCCTGGCCGTGGTCAGCTCCCGATACCGCGACATCCCGCCAGCCCTTGGCGGGATTCTGCAAATTGCGTTTTTTGCCACGCCGATCATCTGGGAGTCCGAAGCTCTTACGAACCAGCGCTGGATAATCGACTTCAATCCCTTTTTCCATTTCATCGAGTGCGTGCGCGCGCCGCTTCTTCACGGCACGCTCCCGCTTTTGTCCCTGGGCGTGACGCTTGTTCTGGCGGCGGCCATGGCTGTGCTGGCGATGGCTGCCTATTCGACAGCGCGGCGCAAGATCGTCTTTTGGCTGTGACGCGATGACCTCTCCCAGCATCCACCTCCAGAACCTGACCCTAGACCTACCGATCTACGATCAGGCCGCAAGATCCCTGAAGAAGGATCTCATTCGAGGTCTGGTAGGGTCGCGCATTTCGGAGAATGAAGGTCGCCGCTACATCCGTGCCCTTGATGGCATAAGCCTGACGGTGAGACGCGGCGAGAGAATTGGCCTTGTAGGACACAATGGTGCGGGCAAGACTACGCTTCTGAAAGCGATAGCCGGCATTTATGAGCCTTCATCCGGGAAGCTGGAGACGACGGGGAGCATCACCGCGCTCATCGACATAGCCGCAGGCGTGAATGTCGAGGCGAGCGGATATGAAAACATCATTATCCGTGGGCTCTATCTCGGACATGAAATGGAGGCGATCCGCGAGAAGATCGATCACATCGTCGCCTTTTCGGAACTTGGCGATTACATTAATCTCCCTTTGAGGGCTTATTCCTCCGGCATGCTGTCGCGGCTCTTGTTTTCCGTCTCCACCGCCTTCGAGCCGGATATCCTGCTTCTTGACGAGGGTATCATAGCCGGCGATCCTGCCTTCAACGAGAAGGCCAGTCACTATCTTGCCGAATATACGGATCGCGCCGGGATCGTGATGCTGGCGTCCCACTCAAAGGAACTGATGCACATGTTCTGCAACAGGGGCATCAAGCTCAGCCGTGGCAAGATCGAGGCCGAGGGGGAAATCGAGGAGCTGTTTTGAGGTTGGGTTACAATTGTAACCTATGAACGCCGCATCCAGAATGCGCCACCGTGGCGTTCGATCTCGCTGGTTTCATTCCAGTTGAAAAGCTCCTGGATTTTGGCCCAACTCTTTTCTTCCTGGCAAAGATGCCAGGCTGGAAACTCAATCTGGTCGCCTGAAGCTCCGCCCAGAAGATAGGCGGCCAAGATATATTGCTCGCTGTAAAAGCGTTCGGCCCAGGCATTCGGATAGTCATAGGGTAGGAATATGTCATGGATGCCATAGTAGCAGCCGGCAGGCATGGCGCTGAGCAGCTCGGTGAAAAAGACCGTGACATCGCTGTTCTGAAACGAGCGGTGGCTGCCATCGAGGAAGAAGATGTCCTTCGGTGACATTTCGGCAAAAAAGTCGGACGGCACCTCCTCGAAAGGCGATGATCGCGTATGGCTTGCCGGGCAAATTTGGTCGATGTGCCTGATCCAATCTCGATATAGCGGTCGGGCTTCTGGCGGGCGATGAGAGTATAGAGAAAGGCGGCATCCAAGCCAGGGAACATGTCGTTGATCCAGGCCGCGGCATGGGCGTCGTCACTTCTTAGCGGTATGGCGGCAAGCCTGTCCCTTTGTTGCCCGATGGCTCGGATGTGTTGCCTATAGCGCTTGTTTCCATCAGCTATCATTCTGGATATCGCCTGACCTCCCGGGCTCGTTTCCGCTGGCCGACAGCGCGGCATGACAGGATAGTCGAGGGTCAGATGAACGCCATCGAAAGGCCGATCGGCGCCGTCTTCAGCCACTGTCTGCCGGGGATCTTCTGTGGCTTGAGTGTCCATAAAAAGGGTTTTCAGCCGTTTGAGATAGGCGCGCATTGAAACGGCTCCTGGAAGGAAATGACGACAGCGATTGGCGACGTATATGCCTTCTGGCCGATCCTCAATGCAAGTGAGGCATAAGAGCGGATAGGGGTGAGGATGCCGCCCAAGCTTCGGAGAACGGCTCCAGCCGGCATGATCTCTGGCGCTTGGCAAATCGATTGTCTAAGAGGCTTGCGAAGGCGACGGGAGTCCGGCTCGGCCCAAGGAAAGTGTTATTGGATGATTGTCGGCTTTGATGGAACCATCCTGAAGGGACCGAAGACCGGTATCGGTTATTATACCTATTTCCTGACCATCTTTCTGCAGCGCCATCATGCGGAAATCGATGTGCGGATTTTTGATGGTCTGCGCATGCGCGAGCTGGGCACTGAAGAGACGGTATCTGACAGAAGGGGTGCTCGGTCTCTTGGCTGGAAGGACGCTCTGCTTCGGCATGTGAGAAAGATCGAGGCGGCAAGAAGGCTGAAGCGTATCCTAAAGGCGGCGAGCTTCCGCCATGCCAGTCGAGGGGTCGAACTTCATCATGCGACCAATTTCCTGCCGCCAGCTCCGATCTCTATCCCTGTTCTTCCTCTCATCCACGACGTTTCGCATATTCGCCACCCTGAATGGCATCCGGCCGAACGGGTCAGATGGCTGGAAGAGCGGACAGCGGAATTTACGGATGCGCCACTCATCAACACGGTATCGCATTTCAGTGCGGGCGAGATCGCAGCCACACTGGGAATTGAGCCGCATCGGGTCCATGTCACATATCCGGGCGTAAATCCTGTTTATCGAGGTGAAGGATCCGATGAGCGCATACTTGTCTCATCATATGACGTCGCATGGGGGGAATTCTTTCTCTGTGTCGGGGCTTTGGAGCCACGCAAGAATCTCGCCACTGTGATTGCGTCCTATCTGGAATTGCCTCAGCAGATCCAAAGCCGGTTCCCCCTGCTGGTGGTCGGTCCTCCGGGGTGGGGCGATTTGGCCTTGCCCAAGGGGAGTGAGAACCTGCAACGGCGGGGAGCGCTAAGATTTCTGGGCTATGTCGAGGAAACGCGCATGCGGGCCCTCTATCGGGGCTGCACGGCATTTCTCTTCCCGTCTTCCTATGAGGGCTTTGGCATGCCTGTCAGCGAGGCGATGGCCACGGGGACGCGACCGGTAGTAGCACGGGGCGGGGCACCGGAAGAGGTTGCGGGGCCTGCCGGCATGTCTTGCGAAGCGTTTGATACGCAAGCCTGGCGAATGGCCATGCTGCAAGCGATTGATGAGAAATGGCATTCTAACGGCGCCTTGCGCGATCAGTTGCGGGAAGCAAGCAAGCGGTTCCGTTGGAAAGCGAATGCCGAGGCCACCAGAAAACTTTACGATCTATGCTTGAGTGAGACAGGTAGGGCCTCTTCATGAGTGACGATACGTGGGAGAATTTTGCCAAGGATGAGCCGTATTGGGCCGTCATTACCGACCCACGGTTCAAGGCGTCTGACAATGGTCAGCTTGCTCCCGAAGATCGGGCGCTTTTTTTTCGCAGTGGCAGAACCTTCGTGGAAGGAACCCTAGACATTCTTCAGCGGCATTTCGGTCGCCGCTTTACAAGAGAGGATTGCTGCCTCGATTTCGGTTCAGGGGTAGGGCGCCTGCTCCTCCCGATGTCGAAACATTGCGGCCGGGCGATAGGCTTGGATATTTCTCCAACCATGCGCCGCCTGTGCATGGAGAATGCGTTGGAGTTCGGAGCGGGCAATATCGAATGCTATTCTGGGATTGAACATCCCGCTCTTTCCGAAGCTCAGTTTGATTGGGTCAACAGCTATATCGTGTTCCAGCACATCGATACCGTGACCGGCTTTCAAATTCTCGATGCGCTTCTGCGTCGGGTCAAACCCAATGGAGCGATCTCCCTGCATTTCACCGTGTATAAGGATCGTCGTATCGGCACTTATGTGAACGACCGTTACAGTTACTTCACGGTGGATCAGAACGGCGTGCGGGAGGTGGTAACGGCTGGAACTTATTATGAGGGGCAGGTCATGATGATGAATGACTATGACGTGACGCGCCTCTTCATGATGTTTGGAGAGCACGGCTTCAATCGCCTCCTTACCCATCATGAGGATCAGGAGGGCATGCATGGACTCATATTTTACGGTATCAAGGATCAAGCAGACTGAGGCATTTGCCCCGAGGAACAAAGGTAGTGTCTCATGTCGTCTAATCGCGGAACGAAACGCAAGCCCTAATTTTATTGAGGTGTCGTTTGCCGGGAGCACGGTCGTCTTCGCGGTCGACATGAAGCCGCCGCATGATGGAGCTTCGCGAGGGATGAGCCTTCCAAGGTTTGAAACGCAATCACGGGCGTAGTGATGCCCACGATGCAACTGAGACAGCGGAATGACTCGGCCCACGTCCCGGCAGGGACGTCTCATTACGCCTCGGGCAGGCGCATTCGAACTTCCTAGTGGATCAGGCCATGACGGCTTCTTCCCGGTTGAACAACTCACCGGATTTCAGCATCGCATGCATGATGACGGCCAGCTTGCGGGCAACAGCGACAGCTGCCCGCTTGAAGCCGATCTTCTCGCGCAGCTTTAGCCCCCATGTGCGCAGGCTGCTGTCAGCCCGGCTGCGCGACAGGATCACGACCGCGGCCTCATAGAGAAGCCCCCTCAGATGAGGATCGCCACGCCGCGAGATATGACCATCGTAATCGACTTCGCCGGATTGATAGCGTCGGGTTGTCAAACCCAGCCACGCGCCGACAGCGCGCGATGTCTTGAAGTTCGATGGGTCTTCGATGGCGCTGATGAATGAAGTCGCAGTGATGGTGCCGACGCCGGGGATAGACATCAGCAACTGGCATGCGTCATTGTGCCGGGCGTTGGCGACGAGCTGCTGTCCGAGTTCAGCAGCCTGGGCACGCATGCTGAGCCAGGCTTCGAGAAGTGGCAGGACAATCCGGGCAAGCTCTTCCTGGCCGGCCAGCAGGCGCCGGGCCTCGGCTTCGAACTTGCCGCCTCTGCTTCGCGGAATGACCAGCCCGAACGTCTTCATGAGCCCACGAATCTGATTGGAGAGTTCGGTCGTGATCCTGACCAGCCTGGTCCGCGCTGCCACAAGCGTGCGGGACAGCATGCTGTCATAGCCCTTCACTCGCACCGAGCGGTAGAAGCCGACCTCGGCCAGATGGGCCAAGCCGTCAGCATCGTTCGCATCGGTCTTGTTCGGTGCCATGTCGAGCGCCGCCTTGGCATGGCGGGCATCGATGCAGATGGCCGGGAGCCCTTCGGCGTTCAGAGCATGATAGAACCACACCGACAAAGGTCCGGTCTCAAACACCACCCGCTCTGCCGCTGGCGCGTGCTTGCGGATCACCTCTGCAATCTGGCTCGGATCAGAAGGACATTTGCCGCGCCAGACCCGCTTGCCTTCGCGCCGCACAGAAATCGCCGTCTCTTTCAACGACACGTCGAGACCGATATATTCGCCCATGGTTGTTCTCCGTTCGATGCTTGGGCCCGGCGTCCAGTCGTGAGCCCGTATCTCCATCTTATCGGGGAACAACCACCCGCTCTTCAATGCCGTCACCTTCTGGCCTGGGGCGAATCGCTCCCGCGATTACCCCATGTTTGAAGTTCGATCTGCTCCGAGCGGTTGTCGCGCCCCGACCCGATCTCCTATATGCTTACCGGAAAGCATGTGAGGCGGTTCGATGGATGAAGCACACTGGATCGGCAGGCTCGAAGACGCCCGTAAAGAAATCGAAGAAGCAGCAACCGACCGAGAGGCGATTGTTGTCGCCTTCACCGAATTGTCGCGCCTGCTAATCGACATGAAATTCGACACAGGAAACAAACCCGATGCCGACCGGTCCTAAAAGCTAACTTCAAATGTGGCTTCGAATCGGCTAGCTTTTGGAATCCGGAGGCTGCGGGGCAAAGCTTGCGGACCCTTCAGTTCGAGATCCGAGGAAGGTTTGCATGAAGCCGCGCCGTAGCACCCTGTCCTTCGTTTCGCGCGAGGAATTCGCCGAACTGGCCCTTCGCGAAAAGAACGAATATCTGCAGCAATCAGCCCGCCAGATGATGGAGGAGCGAGGAGAGGAGTTCATCCCGCTTTCCAAGGATGCCTTGAGCCGGCTGCGGCGCTTCTACAGCCGTCGCAGCGTGGCAGACCTGAAGCTGGAAAAGATCGAAGACCCTGATCTGCGGGAACGCTTGCGCGTTCTCGGCGGACGAATTCATGGCAAGGAAATAGGCAAGGTTCTCGAAAGCGAGATTCCTCCAAATCGCAACAATCGCGAACCGCCGATCGATGATGATCAGCTGATGTTCTTTGTGCCCACAGTGACCGAGGCTCCCCTGAAGGACGAGGTCAATCTCATGGATGTCGCGCCTTTTGCGCTGAGCAAGATGAAGCGCGATGGGATCATTCGATATGAGCTGAAAGATTCGATAATCACTATTGAGGGCGGCGCCGAGGTCGGTCTGGCCACAGCCTATGATTACGACATCTTCCTCAACATGGTCTCCCATCTGGCCGAGGAAATGCGCCGTTATCGAATCAGCGAGCGCAAGGGCGGAAGGCCCAGCGTCCCCGCGCGTGTCTACCGCCCGTCTGCTTCTCACATCCTCAAATTCTGCCGCAGAGGAATGGGCGGCAAGCAATATACGGAACTCGAGCGTGCTCTCGACCGCCTGCAGGCAACCCGCATTAAGATAACCAACCTGTCCGGCGGCAAGAGGCGGGAGACGCAGAGTTTTCCCCTCATCGGACGCTATAAGGTCGTTTCGCGCACAGCTCAGGACAAGATCGACCTTGTCGAGATCGACATTCCCACATGGGTTTATGAGGGCGTGGTTCAGCCGGAGAAGAACCCGAGCATCCTGACGCTTAATCCGGACTATTTCCTCATTGCCAAGCCCATTGCCCGCTTCATCTATCGTCTGGCGCGCAAGGCGGCAGGAGCCAGTGAAGCATTCTACACGATTGAGGATCTCCACTACCGCAGCGGCTCGAAACTTCCGTCCCGCAAATTTCAGCAGGCAGTCGAGGACATCGTTTCAAATTCGGCCTCCGATCCGTTGCCAGATTACGACCTGAGTCTCGTCTCGGGGCAGAACGGCCGTATACTGCACATGAGACGGCGTCCGAATTCCGATGACCGCGTTCTTTTGAGCGCATAAGCCGCCTAGCTCCAGCGCCAATAGCCATGAGATCCGCAGCGGTGAGAAGGTCTTGCGCTCGGGGCCGCCTATCAATATTCCCGCCAGTAACATTTCCTGCGCCCATTTCCAAAGTCATGCCATCATCAGCCAGCCAGCTTTCAAATGAAGTCGTCAATCGCCACTATCTGGGCATACTCAGACGTGAGCCCTCTCAGACGGAACTGCGCCTGTGGGTAGGTGCAGCGGGGATCCAGCGTAGCAAGGAAGCCCTTGCTTCCACCCTGATCCGCCAGGCAACTGAAGTCCGTTCCATTGCCAGGCATTATGCCGGCCTCATGGGACGGTTTCCGGACGGGCTGGATCATCTGCCCACGCAGGAGCAGGAGGATGGCCTCACTTATTGGACGAATATCCTCCGAGCCTTCCGCGCCAAGCATCGTGGATTGAGCTATCGTGAAGCGCTTCGCTACTGTATTGAGGACTGGTTCAAGGCGCCCGAGCATCTGATACTCTTTCCCTCGGATCTAACTGCCAGGGAGTTTGCCGAACGGCTTTGCCTGCAAGTGACAGGTAGTCCTCTGAAAACGGGCGATGCATGGATTCCAAAACTGGATGAAATGGAAAGGACGGCCATTGCTGTCGAGTTGGCCGAGGGGCAGGCGGCGAAGCAATATCTGAATGATGGCATTGATCGCCGGCTGCTATCAGCCGTCGATGATGCCCCAGGGTCATAAAACGGCCACAGGGATGAACAAACCGGAGCACTCCCGACCCGCCCCAATTGTATAGATTGGTGGTTTCACATATAAATCGGCTGATTGTGCAGGCAGCGACGCCAGCTGCTGGATGGCGCCGCCAAGGGGAATGAATGTCCAAGAATCCGATGCAGAAAGAGCCTACGGCGCTTGAACGGGCCATGCGCGTGGCACGCCCGGCTTTTGGGTTCGCCATCTTCCTGAGCCTGTTCATCAATATTCTGGCTCTCGTCGCTCCTGTCTACATGATGCAGATCTACGACCGGGTGATCATGAGCCGGAACATGACCACCCTGCTCATGCTGTCATTGGTGGCCGCCGCGCTTTTAATCTCTTATGCCCTTCTGGAGGCAGCTCGCTCGCGCACGCTGGTCCGTTCCGGCACGCTTTTTGACGAAACAGCAAGTGACCAGGTCTTTGACGCTGTCCAGCGCACAAGCTTGACCAATCAGTCGAGCGGAAGCGCGCAAGGCTTGCGCGATCTCGACCGGGTGCGTGAATATCTAACCGGCAACGGGCTCATTTCCCTCTGCGACGCGCCCTGGGTTCCAATTTTTATCCTGGGCTGTTTCCTCCTTCATCCCTGGTATGGCTATATCGCGCTCGGTGGCGCGGTGATGCTGTTTGTTTTCGCTATTTTGAATGACCGGCTGACTCGTCATCAGTTGCAGGAGGGCTCGCGCTCCATGATCGGAGCCAATGCCTATGCGACGACGACCCTGCGCAACGCGGAAGTCACGCGGGCCATGGGTATGCTGGGCGCTCTGCGTAAGCGCTGGAAGAAACAGCATGAAGAGGTTCTTGGCTGGCAGGCACAGGCCAGTGACCGGTCGGGCACTGTCATGGCGATGACCAAGTTCGTTCGTATGGGTCTTCAGATCTCAATCCTCGGCACCGGCGCCTATCTGGTGGTCAACCAGAATCTCTCTCCAGCCAGCATGATTGCCGCCTCCATAATGATGGGGCGCGCGCTTGCCCCTGTGGAGCAGTCGGTTGGCAACTGGCGTGGGCTTATCGCGATGCGAGAATCCTATGCGCGTCTCAACGGGCTTCTCGAGAGTGCCCCGCCGGATAAGGACCGCATGTCGCTCCCCACGCCAAAAGGTGCCCTTTCGATCGAGCAGCTGGTGGCAGCGCCTCCAGGTGTTCGAAAGCCGATGCTGAAGAATGTCTCCTTCGAAATAGCGCCTGGTGAAACGGTGGGCGTTCTTGGACCGAGCGGCGCCGGCAAGTCCACCCTCGCACGCATGCTGGTGGGTGTGTGGCCCTATATGAATGGTGCTGTGCGCCTCGACGGAACAGAGATGCCGCACTGGAACTCGGAAGAGCTTGGGCGTCACATTGGCTATCTGCCTCAGGACGTCGAGCTTTTCAGCGGCACGATCGCGGAGAACATCAGCCGCTTTTCCGATAATATGAGCCATGAAAAGGTCATCGCGGCCGCGCAACTGGCCGGTGTCCATGACATGATCCAAAAGATGCCAGAAGGCTACAACTCCGAGATCGGGGAAGGGGGGCAATCGCTTTCCGGTGGTCAGCGCCAACGCATCGGCCTGGCTCGTGCGGTCTACGGCAGCCCGCCCTTCATCGTTCTCGATGAGCCCAATTCCAATCTCGACACCGCAGGCGAAGCTGCGCTTCTGGAAGCGGTCAAGAAGCTGAAGGAGGCCGGTGGGACGGTCGTTCTAATCACTCACAAGGCCAACATCATCGGTGCCGTGGACAAGCTCCTGGTGCTTTCCGATGGGGCTGTCCAGATGTTCGGGCCGCGCGACGAAGTCATGGCAAGACTGTCGAGCCCGCGTGTCGTCCCCCTCCAGGGTGGCGCCCAAGCGCAGATGGCGGGCTCGGCCACAGGCAAGGCATAGGCGAAGATGAGCGACAAGCCGAAAATTCCAAAAGCCTCTGCAAGTTATATGGGGCCCGTCTTCTTCGGGATGGCGGTTATCTTCATGACATTTGGTGTCGCTGGCGGCTGGGCAGCGATCGCGCCGCTCGACAGTGCCGTTGTCGCGCCGGGTGTGGTGGCGGTGGAAAATAATCGCCGATCTGTCCAGCATCTTGAAGGCGGCATCATCTCTGAAATCCATGTGACGGACGGAACCCAGGTTGACGAGGGAGACGTTCTGTTCCGGCTGGATTCTACACGTGCGCGCGCCAGCGAAACCGTAGAACGGCAGCAACTCTTTGCTGCCCAGGTTATGGAAGCCCGCCTGCTTGCCGAGCGCGACGAACTTGAGGAGCTTGTTTTTTCGGATGAACTGATGGCGGTGGCCGATAATTCGGTTGTGGCCCAGGTTATGGAAGACCAGTTGAGCCAGTTTCATGAGCGCAGGTCTTCGATTGAGGGCCAGATCGGCATATTGCAGTCGCGTATTCGTCAGTCCGGAAACCGCATTGACGGGCTCGAACGCGAGCTTGAGTCGACTGAAGAGCAGATTGGCTACATCAATGAAGAGCTGGAGGGGGTGCGCTCGCTTTTCGAAAAAGGGCTTGTCTCGAGCCAAAGACTTCTAGGGCTCGAGCGTGAGCGCTCCCGGCTACAGGGAACGATCGGCCGCACCGTGGCTGAGATCAGCGGAGCGGAGACAACGATCGGAGAGGCTGAACTGCAGATTGAGCAGCTGCGTCAGGAACGCCAGGAACAGGCCGCCGAGCAAATCACCGAGGTTCGCAAGACGATCAGTGAACTGAAGGAAAGGCTGTCAGTTTCAAGCGATATCCTGCGGCGCACGGCCATCATTGCTCCGCGTTCGGGCACCATCATCAATCTCCAGGTCTTTACCCTTGGCCAGGTGATCCGTGCAGGAGACACCCTCATGGAGATCGTTCCCGAAGATGAAGGGCTTGTTATCAATGCCCAGGTCTCGACCAATGACATTGACCGCATCGCGCCTCAGATGCGGGCTGAAGTCCGGTTTCCTGCGTTCAATATGAATGAGACGCCGGTCGTGTATGGTCATATTCGCGAAATTTCGGCAGACCGCCTTGTAGATGAGGACACTCGCCAGCCTTATTTCCTCGCCCGCATCGTCATTTCGGAAGCCGATATTCCCGAGGTGATAAAGGGAAGGCTCACTCCAGGCATGGCCGGCGACGTGATCCTGCCGACCGGGGAGCGCACGGTGCTCGAATACATGGTTCACCCGATCCAACGTGCGCTTTCGCGGGCGCTCACGGAGGAATAGTGACCGCCGCGCAGTAGGCCTGTGACCAAGCGCAGCGTTGCTCTGACCCTGATTCTAGTATATCAATGAGATGGCAAGGTGCGTCTTACCTTGTTCCGTCGGAAGGATCGGTCCAATGCAGGTAAGTCAGCATAGGAAGCCGGAATCAGAAGTTCTGGCTCTGCGTCGTGAGTTGGGGCGTTGGCTTAAGCAGATGCGTGAAGAGAGCAATCTCTCGCAGCGTCAGCTCGCAGATCTTCTCGGCATCGAATATTACACCTTCATCTCTCAGCTGGAGACAGGCCGCGGCCGGATCCCGCCCGAGCGCTATGTAGATTGGGCAAGCTCGTTTGGTATGACGCCCCGTGATTTCGTCATGGTTCTGCTGCGTCATTACGAGCCATCTACTTTCTCCAGCCTATTTCCAGACGAAGAACAGACCAACGTAGTGCAGCTCAAGAGCTAAGCGGATACCTATGGCGCAGATCATTGGGTTCTTCGGCGCTGTGGCGCCTCAGCGCCGCAAGAAAACCTGGTCCAATCAAGACCTTGCTGAACTCTACAGGGTTCAGTCATCCCTCGTGCAATCAGGTCTCAGGATTGACACTGAGCAAGGCGAGACAGATGAAGGCGAGCCCTGGTTCATTTTCTGCCATGCAGATAGTGGCGAAGTCATAGTCCATTTCGCACTGATCGATGACCGATATGTCGTCGCCACCCCGGCCTTGCCCCATCTTATGAGCGGCACCGATCTTGAGTCCATCGTTCGAAAATTCGTGGACGAGAATCCGGTCAGCCTTCCTCGCCCGGAGCGGGAGCGCAAGAGCAATGTGATCTTCCATCCCTCCGCTTTGCTCACGATTTTTGTCGCCACTCTCCTTTTGACATTTAGGCCAGACGAAAGCTTGGCGGCAGGCGGCAGAGAGTGGGAAGAGGAAGAGAACGAGGCTGGTGTTTTCCCCCTCGCGGCCAAGGACGAGGAAGGGGGAGCTTTTGGTGAGGACCAGCGGGAATACCGCACTGGAGAAAAGGCGTTTCTCTTCGCAGCTGTGGTGATGGCGATTGAGATCGCGCGCATCCAAGGTGTGGAGAAGCCCGAGAGCTTTGTTCAGCTGAGCCATCTGGAGGGTATGTTCCATGCCCTGCAGATTGAGAAAAACAAGGATGAGGGTCAGACCAAATTGGTTCTGGATGCCCTCGATGTTTATGTTGGGGATTCTGAAGGGGCCGAGGCTACCGAAGCCGCCATAGAGGGGCCCGAAGTTGAATTTGTGGAACTGGTAGCGCTCCTTGAGCACGAAGCCGGATTGTCAGCCGATGTCTCCGCCATTCATGTGGATGTTCACGCCGCTGAAGCGGCGAAGGTCGAGGCGGCCGAGAAGAATGCCATTCTGCCAGAGCAGCCTCCTGTCGTCGCCGCCGCCATCCCCGCCGAAATAACTCCTGTAGAGATCGTCTCTCACGCTCGTGAAGCGGTCGCTGCCAATTGGCTGGAGGACAAGGCCTCTTCAGCCGGGCTGTCCATTGCTCTCCTCGAACAGAATAGCAGTGCCGTGGCTGCCTTGGCCGTAAAGCTTGTTGACAGCGCGGAGATCGTTGACAGCGTTGAACTCGTCGACAGCGATACCGAGGGAACGTCGAGTCAGAAACCCATCGAGGGGCCTGTAAGCTGGACAGCGATTCTGACAGACTATGACGAGAAAGACGGGTTCCGGGTCATTAGCCACTTCCTGAGCAGCGACGAAGATATCGATATCGTCGAGCACGGAGAGGGGTCAGTGGTAATTTTTGACAGGTCGGATGTGACCGAGCAGAAATCCCTTCAGATGCACATCTGGGTTTTTGAAGATACCCAGATTACCATTCTTGCCCACTCGGATACGATTGCCGACGCCCTTTCCATGATGGTCTGATCGGCCCCTGGACGCTTCTTCTTCCGCTTCACCTATTTCGCAGCCTTGACAGCCTATAGGCAGTTTTGGCGAGGTATAGAATTTGCTGTTGCGGGCAGTATGGCTTTCACTATATAGGTGGCCATATTCGAATACGGGTGTCCAAAGCCCCCTTCGTCTTGGGGTTGAGTGCCCTTGTGGGCCAGCCCCTGACACGTCCGGATGGCATGAGCCATTCCCAACGGGGAGAAATCCAATGGAAACCATTAGCCAGTATATCACGCTCGTCCTGCAGAGAGAGCCTCAAGAGGGCGAGGCCGAGAGCTGGGCAGCGCTTGTTGACAGCGGCGCCCTGACTCTCGATCAGGTTCGTCAATCGATCATTGACAGCGAAGAAGCGCAGAACGACGTTTACCCAATCATTCTGGCCTACCAGGCGATTTACGGCCGCGTGCCGGATGCCGAAGGCTTGGAATACTGGGTCGGTGTGTATCGCGCCAATCTTGATCTGGATGATCCAGCAACCCCGACCGTCAACGAAGCTATGGTCGCTGTCCTGGGCGCCTTTGTGGACCCGGTCCAGACGCCGGAATTCGCTGACCGTTATGGCACCAACCCGAACGCTGCGCAGTTCGTGACCGCTGCCTATGTCAACGTTCTCGACCGTGCCCCCGACCAAGAAGGTCTTGCCTACTGGACGAACCGCTACAATGAGGTTCATGCAGAGGTTTCAGCTGCCAATCCCGGTTGGACGGCTGCCGAGACCAACGTTCAGGTCCGTGCGCAGGTCCTGGAACAGTTCGTTTCGTCGGTTGAATATGAGGCTGCGACTGAAGAGGCGATTGACAACTATCTCGATGCTGTCGCTCAGAGCGAAGTCGGCGCCTATGACGGTTCGCTGTGGAGCTTCGAGGATGATGACACCCTTGGCGATACCTTCACGCTCACGACCGATACGGATACGATTGTCGGCACTGACGGCAATGACGTAATCCAAGGCATCGTGGGCGGTCTCAATCCGACCTTCAACATGTTTGACAATATCGATGGCGGCGAAGGCACTGACACGCTCAACCTTTATGTGGACGGCGATGGGGATACGGCCATAGCTGTTCCGTCCGCCGCTTCAATCCAAAACGTCGAGGTCGTCAATTTTATTGATAACAATGGGCGTGACGTGGATGCTGCTGGCTTCACCGGCGTTGAGCAGATTTGGCAGTCCGGTGATACGGGTAGCGTTACTGGCGTAGCTGACGGCCAAGTCATTGGTTTCCGCGATGCAGATGTTGACTCAACTGTGAGCTATGCCGGCGCTGTCACTGTCGCAACAATTGCTCTTGAAGATATTGAGCTTGGCGCAAATCTCGCTGTCGTAAGCGAAAACCTTAACACGCTCACTGTGAATACGACCGGTGTTGTTGGAACTGCAGATCAGGCGGATAGGCTGACGATTGACAGTTCTGGTGCGGTTGGTCTCGAAACACTTGTGATCAATGCCAGCTCCGATATCTTCATCCACTACGATACCTTCTTCACGTTTGATGGGCTTACCACTTTTGATGCCAGTGGATCGACAGGAAATGTCTGGGCCTTTGCTCTTGGAGATGACCTCGAAACAATCCTTACGGGCTCGGGTGACGACTCGATTGGCTTTATTGGTGGAGAAGTGAGCTTGACGGTTGATCTTGGTGCGGGCGACGACCGCATCACCGCGAGCGTTCACAATTCTGATCTGACCATTACCCTTGGCGAAGGCGCTGATGAAGTTATCGTCAATAGTGCTGCCGGCGTAGACGGTTATCTCCGTAACATCAGTGACGCTTCTGAGGGTGAGATCGAAAGCCAGTTCATCTCCATCACGGATTTCAACGGTGCCACCGACACCCTAACTTTCGTTGGAACTGCCGCGCAGTCGACACTGAACGGCGATCGCGAGATGCTGGACGATCTAGAACAGACGGCTGTTGCCGGGGCGGAGAGCTTGTTTGAAGCTCTCAACATCGTTGCCAACAGCCTTGAGCTGGAAGCTTGGACAACGTTCCAATACGATAACAATACATATATCTTCCAGAACGATAACACCGCTGGCTTCAACGGTGGGCCTGGTGGCGCAATCGATGGTCGCGGCGATGGTGTTCTTGAACTCGTGGGCTTTACAGGGGAGTTCACCGACGCAAACCTCGTCCTCGCCTAATCAATCTTCGGACTGTTGAACCTGCGGGGGGCTTTTGGGCCCCCCGTTTTTTTGGTTACCCCACAACACTAGTTCGGCAGATGAGAGGTGCCCAATGGCCAACTTCGTCCCAGTCTCCAAGGAGACCCATGGCTCCAAGCGGTGGATGTCGAAGGGTAATTACGACTTCGCCAAGACACTTGCCATGGCCCCCATCACTGGGGAGGAGACACCCCGCGCGACCCGCGAGATGCCCTGTGCGTTCACCAAGGTCGAAGACCGGTTCGTTCTCTCCGTAATCCTTGGGCTCCAGACCGACACCAACCTCTTCGTCGCCCCAGACGGGCGTTGGGTCGGCAGCTACACACCCGCTCTCTTCAGGGCCTACCCCTTCCGTCTCTCCAAGGTTCAGGGTCAGGACAACCTCGCCCTTATGGTCGACGAGGATGGTGGTCTCTCAAGCGAAGGCGAACCTTTCTTCGATGAGGAAGGGAAGCCTGCCCCAAAACTCGCCCAGTTCATCGAGTTCCTGACCAAGATCGAACAGGGACGTCGCAATACCGATGAGGTAGTCAAGAAACTGGACGAGGCGGGTCTGATCGAGGAATGGCCGCTGGCCATCAAGAGCGAGGACGACGCTGAGAAGATCCGCGGTCTCTATCGGATCGGCGAGCAGAAGCTGAACCAGCTCGACGATGAGGCCTTCCTGAAACTGCGCCGCAGCCAAGCCCTGCCGCTCGCCTACATGCAGCTCCTGTCCATGCGCAACATCGACAATCTTGGCAAGCTTGCCAAGGCCCAGATCGAGGGAGCTCAGAAGCAGGCCCAGCGGGCATTTGAGTTCCTGGATGGGGAGCAGGAAGATGAGCTGAAGATCGACTGGTCACAGTTTGAAACCAGGGAGTGAGGCGAGGGGGGGTTATGGATGACCCGGATCGCTCTCACTCGAGGTCCGCCAGCAACGGCTACAGTCGGTCGATCAGCGTTTGTGTCATCCCGCCGGGAACTAGCCTCGGTTCTCTGACCATCGCATTGATGATCTCGGGCGGCCAGTGATTTCACTGAAAAATGTCCCCTTGGAAGTCCCTTCTCGGAATGACATCCGCGGGATTTCGGATGCCCTTTTCGATGGCCGTTGCTCTGCAGGTGCCACGCCGCTGTCATTCGTAGGGCGGGGTCCCAGGAACTGCTTATCAACGGCGCTCTCCTTTTGCGGTCTTCCACGCCAGCCAGCCTTGAAAGCCCGCGTTATGGTTTTCGCGGGTCGCATGTTCTGACCGCCCATCGCTGTAGATCAGCAGACGTCACTCCCGTCCCTCACGGACCGATTTTGGGAGTAGATCAGTCCGGATGAAAGTTTAGATCATCTCGTCATCAGCGCATCACAGCTTTGTGAGCTGATGCGATACGGAGTATGATTTTCGAGGCCTATTGGCCGTGAGGCAAGGAAGCGACGCTTTGAAATGATGGGCCACGTTTTTTGGATTTGTCTCGTTTCTTCAATAACTTGCACTGCCCTAAGAAACTTAACGTATTCCAGTATGGTGGTATAGCGCTAACTATACCGTATAGCGATTTGCATTTAGGGAGAATAGACTTTAGCGTCCGTTAGGGAACTGTGAAGGCAGTGGGTATCAGTAGGTTTGGGGGATGGGGTTTATGGAAAAGGCTAATCCGGGAAAAGGGGGGCCTTCGACCGCGGCTCTAAGGAGGGCAGCGGGGCAATGGCTGAAAAAGCGACGCGAGGAATGCAGTCTGTCACAGCGCGATCTCGCCAAGATTCTCGGCTTGGACTATTATACCTTCGTCTCCCAGCTGGAGACGGGACGAGGCCGCATACCACCTGATCGTTATGTCGACTGGGCCAAGGCTCTTCAGATGCCGCCCAAGGATTTCGTGTTTATCCTGATGCGGTATTACGACCCGATCACATTCCGGATTCTCTTTCCCGAGGAGGGAAAGCAGGTTGTCTCGCAGCAGCGCTACAAAAACGCGGCCTTATGTAGCAAGAGCACCAAGGAAAAGATACATGAAACCAGTGGTTTGGGCTAGTGAGGGGTTTGTCCGCCTTCAGCCTCGCGAGCCGTTTCTTCTAGTCGTCGGGCCAGATGGCGAGCTTCACCAGGAGAAAGCGCCATCGCTAGAACAATGTCTGGCTCGAAGCCAAGGCTCGAATGCGGCTTCCCGACTCGAAGCCACACGTCCTTTCGATCTGGACTAAGGATCACGGCAAATCCATCCGGCGCGATGAACAAGGGACGTTCGTCGTTCATGGTGCTTCCCTCCCAACCACGGGAGTAAAGCATGAGACCCGCCAGAACTGAAACCTACGAACACACAATGACCGGCTTGCTTGCCAAGCGTGCCGACCTGTTCAACGAAGCCGAGCGCATTCGAGACCGCCTGGCCGAGATCAAGAACGACATAGGCGCCATTGATCGCACATTGGGCGTTCTCGGCTACGAAGGCGATCTGGACGCTGCCATGCCCCGTCAGAAGCGCGAAGTCATCTTCGGCAAGGGCGAACTGACAAAGGCGATCTATGGCGAATTGCGCCATGCAGCGGGACCGCTCACCAGCCGGGATATCGCCAGAGAGATAGTTACTATGCAAGGTAACGACGCGCGGGACAGGAAGTACCTGTCCGACCTGACAAAGCGCGTCAGCAAGGCCCTACGGGCCATGCGTGAGGCTGGGGAAGTGCGCAGCATGGCGGATGATAAGGGGAATTTGAGTTGGGAGCGGCGGGGCTAGCCCACCGCTGCCATTGGGGCATGTACGATCACCCGACCACGCTCATGCTGAGTGCGGTTAAAGTGAATGTCGATGTTATAGCCCAATTCAGTGAGATAATTCACGAGGCGATCAACGCTAAAGCCAGACAAGCGACCTCTCGTGATATTCGAGATTTTTGCTTGGTCGGTTCCAAGAATTTTCGCGACTTCCTTTTGAGTGAGGCCTCGCGACTCAATGAGGGAGCAAATTTCACGCGCGATAGCGTTCTTTAGCTCGTCCTTTACATCCAGATGGATGCCCAGATCGGCATATATGTCACCAGAACTCTTGATGATAGGCGTCTCAGGCACCTTTCGTTCTGACATTTTTTTGCTCCGGGAGTCGGTTTTCTTTTTCATTCTCATAATGCGCCTGGGCATCCCGCAAGCGGGATCGCACGAGGTTCATCTCCTTTCGAGGCGTGGCAATGCCTCTGGTCGATTTCTTCTTAAACGCATGAAGAACGTATACAGTTTCGCGGAAACGAACCGTGTAGACCGCACGAAACGTGTCTCCGTCGCAATCCGAGATTACCTCTAATACGCCGGCTCCCTTGAAGCCAACCAGCGGGACAACGTTTATGGCTTTTCCGCCCAGTTGGGCGGTCTCGATTGCGAATCCTATCTCCTGTCTGACGTCCTTCGGAAAGCTACGAATTTCACTCAGGGATGAGCCTAAAAAGTATGCGTCTTTCACGGTCCCGCCGCTCCTGTTTGATTCTCATGGTTTCGTATCTCATGAGTCCTCTCCCTTTTTTCCCCGCCCCTTTAGGGGGCGTTCGGCTCCGTTTACTTCGGGAATATGCCAGAACTAGCATAATCCGTCAAGCCGCCCGCTGCCAGTACCCAGCCCACACCCGCGATACCGGATGATTGAGCGCGCCACCCAGTAGGGCGAAGGCGTTGCCGCCATTTGAGCGGCGACGGTGATCTTCAAGCCATGCTGCATGGTTGGCGTACTGGTACAGGTACTTCGGGCTGACAAAGTGATGCTGGCCACGCACCATGCGGCGAAGGCGGGCGAAGAAGCTTTCAACCTGATTTGTGCAAGCCTTGCCGCCGTCGCTGTAGGCTTCCGAGTGGTTGATGCGGTGCGTTTCCCAACCGGCGTGCAGCGCATCCTGTCCGTCGTCAGGGATTTTGGGACCAGTGGCGCTCTGATCCAAAGGAGGCTCTGGCCCATCAGGTTTGTCATTTTAGGCGGCTGCCTTACGATGTAGCAAGCGCCGCTGTTTGATGGTCTCGCGTTTGATCCTTTCCCTTTCCAGCATGATGGTTTGGCCGCGCCCGAAGTAGACGTCGGCCGGCGTGAGATTGCCGAGGTTCTCGTGGTAGCGCCGGTGGTTGTAGTGCTCAACGAAGGCTGTGATCTGCGCCTCGAGGTCGCCCGGCAGGAAGTAATTCTCCAGCAGGATGCGGTTCTTCAGCGTCTGGTGCCAGCGTTCGATCTTGCCCTGGGTCTGGGGATGGTTGGGAGAGCCGCGGACGTGCCCCATCTCGTGTGTTTCGAGCCAGTCGGCGAGTTCGCCGGCGACGTAACACGGGCCGTTGTCGGACAAGAGCCGCGGGCGCTTCACGACCCTGGCGCTGTCACAGCCTGAAGCCCGCAGCGCCAAGGTCAACGTATCGGTGACATCCTCGGCCTTCATCGTGGTGCATAGCCTCCAGGCGATGATGTATCGCGAGAAGTCGTCGAGCACGGTCGACAGATAGAACCATCCCCAGCCGATCACCTTCAGATAGGTGAAGTCTGTCTGCCAGAGCTGGTTGGGCGCGGTCGTCTTGTCCTTGAACTCGTCGGCGGCCTTGATGACGATGAAGGCCGGGCTGGTGATCAGGTCATGAGCCTTGAGCAGGCGATAGACCGAGGATTCCGACACGAAGTAACCCTTCGTGTCGGTGAAGGTGACCGCCAGTTCGCGCGGCGACAGGTCCGGCTCGTTCAGTGCCAGTTCGACGATCTGATCCCGCACCTCATGGGGAATGCGGTTCCAGACCCGCTTCGGCCGCGGCTTGCCGTCCTCCAGCGCATCGATGCCGCCGACCAGGAAACGCTCATACCAGCGATTGAAGGTGGAGCGCGGAATACCGAGCTTCTCCAGCGTGCGCCTGGCCGACAGGTGCGACCGCTCGACCAGCCGGATGATCTCCAGCTTCTCGGATGCGGGATACCTCATTCCTCGTCTCCCCCATCCGCGATCATGCTTTTTTTGAGAATCCGCAGCTCCAGCGCCTGCTCGGCAACGACCTCCTTGAGATCGCGGGCTTGCCTGCGCAACTGCTTGACCTCATCGCTGGTAGCCGCGCGCGCCGTGTCGCCAGCCAATCGCTTCTTGCCCGCCTCAAGGAACTCCTTCGACCAGTTGTAGTAGAGGCTCTCGGCGATCCCTTCGCGCCGGCACAGCGCGGCGATCGACTCCTCGCCTCGCAGGCCCTCAAGCACGATGCGGATCCTCTCCTCCGCAGAATACTGCCTGCGGGTCACCCGGCGGATGTCCTTAATGACCTTCTCCGCCGGCGCTTTCCGTGTCCCGGATTTCTGTCTCATCTTCGCTCCTTTGAAAGGCTACGATGAGCCAGAAATCCTCCCTTCCCAGTTAAGCCAATTTGGTCCCATCAGCGCTGACGCCGGACACGACCGAGACGGCAATCGACAACTACCTCAACGCTGTCGCTCAGAGCGAAGACGGCGCCTATGACGGCTCGCTGTGGAGCTTCGACACTACTGGCCAGACCTACACGCTCACTACTGGAACGGACGCCGGTGCGGCATTCACGGGTGGCGACAGCGACGACACCTTCCAGGCCGACGTCGAAGGCACGGCCCTACTTCCGCTCCAGACGCTCAACAACTCCGACGATCTCGACGGTGGTGGCGGCTGGAATACGCTGAATGCACAGTTGGTCGATCCTTCTGTCGTTCCGGCTGGTCTGACCAACATCCAGGAGATCAATATTTCCGCACCTCCCGGCATTGTCGGTTTTTTCCTCAGCGACGTGCGGCTGGATTTGGTCAATGCCAACGACGTTCAGGTGCTCGGCCTCAATGGTTACATAGAGGCCGGTATCCTTATCAATAATCTCCAGACGGCGCTCACTGAGGTCAACATCAGCAATTCGTCATTTGTTGACTTTGACATCAACCACATTGGCGCGCCCCTTGGCGGAGAGAACGACGAGCTTGATATCAATCTCGTCAATGCATGGATTGAGCTGGATATCGATTATGAAGGCTCTGAGGACGATCAGGGTTATGAAGTCGTCAACATCGACAGCAGCGGTGCAGCCGGGGGTATTGATGATCCAGGCTGGAATGGCTTGGACCTTCATGGTTCGGCAATGACGCCGCATACGCTCAATGTGACCGGCAGCACAAACCTCGACCTTGAGGGTAATTCCCTAAGCCTTGATCACCTGCGCACGTTCAACGCAACAGCGTTGGGGGCAGCCCTCTATGCTGAATTCGAGGGTGGAATGTTGGATGATGAAGACGAGCCGTTCGACGTCTCTTTGATGGGCGCACAGGGCGACACTGAGTTCGAGATCGACGACACGACCGCCAATCTGATGATTGAGACCTTCGGTGGCGACGATATCATCGATGTCTGGACTCATGAGGGCAACATCTCTGTTGATGCCGGTGAAGGCGACAACCGGGTTGAGCTCGACCGCGTCAGCGCAGTAGGTGTGCTCGCTGAGGGCAATGTTAGCGTTGACGTGACCGTTGGTGACGGTGAAAACACGATCGAGATCGACGATGTCGAAGGCGATGGCGATGGCGGTGAGTCCGGTGCGGGCAATGTCAGCATTAACGTGACCGCTGGTGACGGCGACAATAATGTCGTGATCGAAGATGTCGACGCTACCAGTGATGACAATGAGGGCAGTGTCGTCGTTAACGTGACTGTCGGTGACGGCGATAACAGTGTCGAGGTCCATGATATCTATGGCGACGGCGCTGGTCAGGCCGACGTTTCCGTGACCGCCGGTAACGGCGAAAACACTATCATTGTCGATGACATTGATGGCGACGCTTCCATTACGGCTGGTGACGGCGGTAACGATATCGAAGCGACCGACATCGACGGTGACATCAGTGTGGTTGCTGGTGATGGTGACGATCGTCTTCTGCTCGACGCTTCTCGCTTCGCTACCGACGTTGAAGGCTTGGGCGTATCGATCAACCTCGGCGGGGGCCACAATACGCTTGCGCTGCAAGGGTTCTTCGATGAGCTGGTGAGCTTTGATGACGCCGACATTCAGGGCGACATCCAGACGCTTGTAGCAGCGACAAGCATCTATATGCCCGATGGGGGCTCGCTTGATGCAGTTGCTGATGTCGGCGGCCTCGATGGCCTTGAAAACATTGTGTTCGAAGGCAGTGTTTTCGTCGGCACTGACAACAGCTTTACGATTGCCGATGCTCCTGATGCGTTGAATATTACGCTTGAAGAGGGCGCCAAAATCGATGGCACTTTCATCATTGAGGACGTCGAGGAACTGACGGTGAATGTCGGTGAGGAAGGCAGTGGCGCCGACTTCGACATGTCCGAGGCGGAAGGGTTCCAGGCAACGGATCTGGAGACGGTGACGATCAATCTGATCGAGGACTCTACCTTCTCCGGTCCGACGGTCCTGGAGGATCCTACTACGGTAGACGTCAACAACCTCACCACTATGATGGTCAACGGCGGAGCCGACAGCGAGTTCACGATGCATTTCGACGATTTGCAGTCCCAGTCGATTACCACTATCAATCTGAGCGGCATGGCTGGTGAGGCCAATGTTGATCTGTTCGAAGTCACCAGCGGCGCCGGCTTTGATCCCATCACCGTGACCATGGGCGCCGGTAGCCTCCAATACGGTGCGGATGGTAACTCCAGCGACGGTCGTGAGACCTTCGAGTTCACGCAGGACTTCGGGACGGTCACCATTGATGACTTCGAGGTCGGCCTTGGGTCGGACGATGATCGCCTTGACCTGTCGGCCTTCGGTGTGACCGGCGGCGGCCAGCTGAACTTTGATGAAGGAGATGATTCTGATGATCTCGTTATCACATCTGCAGCGGATCAGTTCGAGGGTGAGATCGTGCTGGTCGGTCGGTATGACGATGCAACCGATATCGCAGCCCAGAGCATCATCTACGCCTGATCCCCTTCGGGCTTAGCTTGACAAACAAGGACGGGGGGGCTTCGGCTCCCCCGTTCCTTTTGATGAGAGGCGTTTTCCATGTTCAAGAACAATGCTCCGCTAACAGCCCGTGAGCATGGCGAGCTGAAGGTCCTGGAGACCAACGATTACAGCTATGCCAAGGGGGAGCTTTTGAGCCTGTTCGTGTTCGACGAGATGGCCGACATCGCCCGCGAATACCCCATCGTCTTTCCCGACAACAAGAGCGACATGCCGCACGTGCTGCTGGGCCTGGAGCCAAACCAGAACGCCTATGTGCGCGATGACGGCCAGTGGCTCGCCACCTACATCCCCGCCCATATCCGACGCTATCCCTTTGCCTTTGCCGAGATGCCTGCTCAGGAAGGCCAGAAGGAGGGGGACGTGCGCTTCGCCCTCGTGTTCGACAAGGACGCGCCGCACTTCACCGACCCCAACGGGCACCGTGTGTTCTCGCCGGACGGCAAGCTCACGCCCCACATGCAGGAGCGGGTAAAACTGCTCGAAGCGATCCAGACCAAACTCGCCAGGACGAAGCAGCTGGTCCAACTTCTTGAGAAGACCGGTCTGTTGAAGGAACAGGTCATCAGGATCCAGCGCACGGGTCAGGAGCCGCATCAGATCACTGGCCTGCGCGTCATCGACGAGAAGAAGCTGAACGAGATGCCCGACGCCGATTTCGTTGCGCTACGCAACAATGGTGTCCTGCCAATGATCTATTCCCATCTCCTGTCATGGGCGAATTTCCGGCAGGGGCCGATTGCGGGCAAATACCCCGATCTGGCTGCAAAACCGGAGACCAAGAACCCGGCATTCCTGTTTGAGAGCGACCTGGTGGATATGTCCGGGTTTTCGTCCTGAGAAAATCCGCGTCACAAACCATGCGCAGGGCCTGGAGCCCTGGCTCATTGAACACCAAGGAAGGACGTCATGAACGAGACCAGCAAGACCCTCACCATCGACGGCAAGGAATATGATCCGGCCGGCCTGTCGGACAAGGCCAAGGTCCAGATCGGCAACGTCCGCGCGGTCGATGAGGAGATCAAGAAAATCGAGCAGCATCTCGCGGTCTACAAGACAGCCAGAATGACCTATGCGCGTGCGCTGAAGGAAGAGCTGGACCGCGCCGAACCCCATTGAGGGTTGGTCGCAGTTCGAGATCTGGGAGTGAGGTGAGGGTGTAGGGGTGCCCCGAGGAGCTCGCCTAGGTTGAGGACGCCGCCTGTCCATCTCGGCATCGCGTGGGCGACCTTGGGAGCGGCCGCGAGCGCCTAACGAATTGACCTCACGGGACAATCGGGGGACGCCGTGGCGGCTCCGGGGTCAATTTCAGGACTCGTCATCTAGGCATGGTCTAGGCATTCGCCTTTTTCGGCCCTCGGAAGGCTCCAGAACGACCCTTCTGGTCACTTATCATCATAGACGCTTGATGCGGGCACGATAAGCTTGAAACCGGCCTCGTGATCCTCCTCGAAACGAAGCCCCTCTTTCAGGAACGCTTGCTCGATTGCCAGTGCCGTTGAACGCCGCACGTCGGTCCCGGCCTGTTCGATGCGCAAGATCGACCTCTTCCCTACGCCAGACCGTTCGGCAAGATCATCTTGGCTCCAGTCCAAGGCCGCCCTTGCTGCCCGTACCTTGGACGCAAACAGCACTAGATCCTTGCTGGGAGGGCGGGTGCTGGTCATAGGGCAGAGAGGCTTGATTTCTCGTTCGGCATAATATACGCCGTTAATGGCGATAATAGCGCCGTTAGAGACATGCCTGTAGTCACACTCACTGCCACCCTCATCCGTTCTGCCGAGTGCCCCAAAGGGCGTTCCAAAGTGGATTACTTCGACACCAAGGCTACCGGCCTTCTCCTGGAGGTCCGCACATCTGGCCGCAAAACCTTTTACCAACGCTATATCGACCGCCGAGGAGTAGAGCGCCAGTACAAGATCGGCACAGCAGATGTCCTCACTCTTGAACAAGCCCGCCGCAAAGGCCGTGCCGTCAAAGCCGAAGCCTTCCTTGGTCCTGACCCCCAGCTCCAACGACGCGAACTGAGGGCCAGCCTGACGCTAGCCGAACTCGTCCAGTCCCGCTACCTCCCATACGTCAAGGAATACAAGCGCAGCTGGAAGACGGACGAAACCATCTTGCGGCTCCATATCCTTCCCGCCTTGGGACGCCTCTATCTGGACGAGGTCACCCCCGAGAGGATCGGGGATTTGGTGCGGACGATGCGGGTGAAGGGCTATGCGGTGGGCACGACCAATCGCGTTGTCATCCTCCTCCGCTATGTTTTTAATCTGGCTCGGAAGTGGAAGATCGCCGGGGTCAATGAGAACCCCACGGGTACCCTCCAGCTTGCCCCCGAGGCTCACCGGGAACGCTTCCTCACAGCCGAGGAGACGCGTCGCCTCCTTCTGTCCATCGCGGCTGACGAGAACAGGACAGCCGCCAATTCCATCCTCCTGCTCCTGCTGACCGGGGCCCGCCGCAACGAGATCACCCATGCCGAATGGGCGCACCTCGATTGGCGAAAGCGAACCTTGCTGGTCCCGAGATCGAAGTCGGGGAAGGCCCGGAAGATCACCTTGAACGGACAGGCGCTGGCTCTCCTTAAGTCCATCAAGCGGACCAAAGGCAACCCTTATATCTTCCCGTCCCCGGACACTAAGCGACCATCGCCCTCTCTCTATCATCCTTGGCATCGGATCAGACAGAGGGCGGGGCTTCCTGATCTGCGCCTTCATGACCTCCGGCACTCCTTCGCCAGCTTCTTGGTCAACAGCGGCGTGTCCATTTACGTGGTGCAGGACCTACTGGGGCATACTCAGCTCAAGACGACACAACGCTACGCGCACCTGACCGGGGAGACTCTACAGGACGCCGCTGAGGTGGTCTCGGCGGTGGTCGATAGGGCAGGGGAGTTGCCTGCGGTGTGGTTACGTCCGTAAAGGGTTGTGGACTTAACGGGCAGCTCGGTCCACTGCCTGTCTGGCAAGAGGTCGACACCCTCATTCAACTCGTCTCCGGCATGTCCCCGGCCCCGGCCCCACTTCCGTATTGGTTGGCCCCTGACGCGGATGGCGCCAGAGGCCGATGGGCATTTTTCGACTGGTTATAGACTTCCGTTATATATCTACCGACAATCAGGGTGTCCCATTCGTATGCACCATTGAGAGGGCCATTCGCTCCCTATCGTTGAACCTACGGGCAAGATGCCGACTGCGTACCTCCTCGAAACGACAAACGAGCGGCTGGGAGATACCAATGATACGGCTCTTCTCCTCTTGAGATAGGCCCGGATAGAAATCGCAAAGCCAGCACACCTGTTCTTGAGGAGCCATATCGCGCTTGCGGCGGCGAGCCATGAACTCGGCTAGATAGGATTTGGCGACCTCAGCGGTGGGTGAGAGACTGGTCACCTTCGCAGCAGCCTGATCCCACCGCTCGGCAACCCATTCGCGGGCTTCGGGGCCGACGACGTCGAAGGGAGGACCCCGGTGATTGATCCTCCTTCCCCAGCCCCTGTCTGTGACCCAACGAGCAAGCCGATGCCGGGAATTGCGGCCATCGCCCTCTATCGAGAGGAGCCCCATTTCCCGGAGGACGGTACGGGTTTGCCGGTTGCCCGTTCCCATCAATTCGCCAAGCTCCGTGATCGTGATCCAGTCGCCCTGACTAATCCTGATCAGTTCGCCAGAGGAGCGGTCGAGCACCTCTTGGAAATACTCCATCAGGCGGCGAACCCAAAGGACAGAGCAAGCGCCTTTTGCATCTGAGTGCGGGCAAGCCGGTTCACCTCCCCTTTCTGGACATTTCCGGCATGGCCCTTGACCCACCGCCAGTCGATGCATTTGCCTTCGGAGGCAGCAATGAGACGCTGCCAGAGATCGCTGTTGACGACGGCTGACTTGTCTTTCTTTCGCCAATCGTTGGCGACCCATACGGGGGCCCATTCCAGCATCCCGTTCGCCAAAAGATTACTGTTGCTGTAGATGATTATCGGCTCAGGTTCGCCAGCCTTGATCGCCTCCAAGGCGGCTGCCACAGCCGTCATCTCCATTCGTACATTGGTGGTCGGCTCGGGCTCAAAGCCGAGTACGGCCTTTCTCCGAAGTTCGGTACTTCCGTCCATCCGGCGAAGAACCGCAGCGTAGCCCCCAGGACCGGGAGGCCCGGAGCAGGAGCCATCAGCATAGATCAGGATATGGCGGCCAGCGTGGGTAAGGTGGTTTGCTTCCAAGTTATTCCTTTCAGGTTTTGTCATGTGGTCTTCTCGGCTCATTTCAGTTCTGCGATTGCGGTTCGGATTGTCTGTCGTGCTTTGTCGGCCTTCTCTATGTCTCGTTGATCAAGGGCTGCCATCTGGAGCCCTGCGGCCCCAAATACAGCGGCAAGCTTCCGTCCGAGGATCGTCCCCGCCTTCGGTGTCATCTCCCGATAGACGCGCTTCTCCAGCCCCGTTCGGTGGTCGTAACGGCGCCCCGAATGACGCTCGGAAAGGGCACGTACGCGGCGTGCCAGTTGCAGCCAGAAGGCGGCATCCGAGTAGAAGCGGGTCGGGTGTTCAGCCCGAAGGACGAACATGGCGCATGTCGTCACCATGATCTCCCGCGTGGCGACGTCGGCGCTGATGTTCAGCACCTCAATGGCGGCGCTGCGCTGATAGCGATTGCCGGTCGCCTTGCTGGCCTCTGAACGGGCGTCCTCCACGATCTGCCCCCAAAGGCCCCCCAATTGGTCCCAAAGGGGGCTGGAGGCGTTCTTTGCGATCCGGGCCTCTACGCGCCGACGGACGGGCATCAACTCCGTCTTCGTCACCGCAGACTGTTCAGGATGGCCATGACGCCTGAGGATGCTCTTGTGGCGGCGGCAATAGGGGCTGTAGCGTGACGCAGCGGGTTGGGCACAGTGCGAATGGCGGCACGTCCGGCCCATCATCACCAGCGCTCCTCCTCCTCTTCGTCCTCTTGCCCCGGCTCGGAAGAGGACAGGCCAACAAGGACGTCGATGCATTCCACCGCCCGAACAATATTCAGCCTGTTTGCAGGATCATCGGAAGGGATGCCGCACGCTGCCTGCCGGGCGAGCAGGAGGAGTTGGCGGGCCCCTAGAAGGGCTGTGTCCATGAATTTGATCTCCTCATCATGAGGAAAGTCATCTGCTTCATAGGCAAGCGTCCGAACGTCGTTTTCGATCTCGTCTATCTGGGCCATGAATGCGGCTCGCTGAGCCTCAATGGATGCGGCGAGCATGCGAGAAGTCTTGTTTTCCATGTTGGTCCTTTCTGTATCCGACCCCATGCAAGCAGGGACGGAAGTGTTTGGAGGTTTGGATTGATGGGGCAGGCGGCCCCGGCGCATTGCGTCTGGATATTTTGTTTGACCGTTGAGGGACGTGCTGACCCCGCACTGCATGGTTCCACACGATGCGACGCAATACGCTCGTGCTCCACTGTCCTCCCCGGCGCTTCCGGTTCGGCGGCAGACGGCGCCCGACATGCCCAACGCGCTCTGCGTCGGTCCCGTATGCCGGACCCGCTCCATTGTTATCGTTCGGTCGGGGTTCATCGTCTTGCCCCGTAACGGTCCCGCAAGCGGCCCTCTGGGGGCCGCAAGGCATGGATGCAATCGACCGTGCTGAATTCGCGCTCACAGCTTTCCCGTTCTCGGAACTGTTCAGTTCCAAGAGGTCGGGCTCGTCCTCCTGATGTTCTGTTGATCCAGTGGCCTGAAGGCCATCGGCGGGGCGGAAGTTGGCCGCCAGCATGTGGCTGGCAACCTGAAGGGGGCAGGCGTCAGGGGCCTTTGGGCGGCCTAGACTTCCTCGTCTTCTTCATACCCTCTGGTGTAGAAGGCGAATTTTGGCTCTATTGGCTCCTGCGCATTCAGGGCCCGGTAGACACTCGCTTTGCTGAGGTCGGTTTTCTTCATAATCTCGCCAATCAGCAAACCTTCATCTCTCATTTCGCGTATCTTTGCGGCCACTTCGGGTGTGATTTGTGCCTTTCTCCCGAACTTGGTTCCTTTGGCCTTGGCCTTAGCAATACCGTCCATCTGGCGTTCTTTCCGGATTTCCGTCTCGAACTCGGCGAACACCGCCAGCATCTGGAGCATGGCATTGCCCGCTGGTGTGCTGGTGTCGATCTGTTGGTCTAGAACCCGGAATTCCACCCCCTTGCGCCGGAGGTCGCTCACTATTTTCAAAAGGTCTGCAGCCGATCGGGCGAGCCGGTCGATCTTTGTGACAATGAAGAGGTCCCCCTTCCGCACATATCGGAGGGCCTGCTCCAGCGCGGGACGGTTATTGTCCACGCCCGAGCGCTTCTCCTCGTAAATGTGTTCTGGCTCGACGCCAAAGGCCAAGACCTTGTCACGCTGAACTTCCAGGCTTTGTCCGATCGTCGACACACGAATGTATGCCACGAGGGTCACGTTTCAAAACTCCTATGAGGTTCCGATAACAGTCTTATGAGACATTAAAAGAGACGCGTCAAGCGGTATTTTCTAAAAGTATACGATGTGAGACCCCGAGACCAGATAGCGCCACTTTGGACACTCGACAGCTGCTGCCGCCGGGAGAGCCGAAGCCCCAAATGAACTCGCCGGGTGGGG
>Ga0208112_100447_pt1 | contig 36668 bp, 33 predicted proteins | sample HotLakConsoUCCLE_FD_184736 | JGI IMG/M metagenome (GOLD analysis project Ga0208112, IMG submission 184736) | Hypersaline microbial mat communities from Hot Lake, Washington, USA - Hot Lake Consortium UCC-LE (SPAdes) (version 2) ... | reverse complement strand
AAAAATGGCGAAAGCTCGACGGTCAAAACCGCCTGCCCGAGATCATCCAAGGGGTTGAGTTCCGCGACGGGATCCGCCAACTTCAAAACGCCGCCTGATCAAGCGTCACCAACTTTTGCCCATATCTCTCAACCAAAGTCTGATGGGCCGATTTATCTGGCATGTTTCGACGGTTTGCCAGAAAGCTGTGGTAAAGTTCGAGTGCTTGCCGAATGCTGGCCAGCCCAGTTCTCAAGACACCGTTTATTGGTACTGGTGAAGGGTTTGGTCGTCCTTCACGTTCATCTTCAGTGCTATAGGCGAACTTCTCGAGAATCATTTCTTTCGTCTGAGTTGAAAAAAGTTCATCGAGATCACCAAGGTGCTGCTCTACCCGTTTCGCACTGCTGATCCGAGAGGAAACCGTCTGGGGTGACTGCCCTTTCTCTTCCAGCCACGCCTTGAACTCTGCTTCGTACCTCAAATCACTGTCCTTCGTTGTTCATCTGACTGCAGTCTTCAACGGCGCTACGCTTCAAGACACTGCCCGCGATCGTGATCATTTGGTTTCGCGTCTTGAGCTTCGGATATCGGAATTATAGACTGTATTTCAGACAGATGTAACCTGAGTTGGCGGCACCGTATGGGGCTGATTGGCGAACGTCCCGTTGGGTCGAAATTACGAGAACAAAGAGTTGCCCGACGACACCACCACCACTGTGTTCCGCTCCAGACATGTCACGAGAGAAGAGCTTTACGAGAAGGTCTGGTCGACACCGATCAGCCACCTGGCGGCCGAGTACGGTGTCTCTGGTTCCTATCTCGCGCGGGTCTGTACGGCGCTGGCTGTGCCTCGGCCTCCCGCTGGCTACTGGCAGAAGAAGGCGGTCGGAAAGGCCTCCCTACGACCTCCACTGCCCACTGCAAAGCCAGGTGATCAGCTTGTCTGGTCGGCGGATACGCCGCTCGCGCGTCCCGTGACGCCCGCCGCCAGATCTTCGGTGTCTTCACCTGGTCGTGGCAGGCAACGCAAGGATGCCCGGCATCCGATCCTTCGCGGCGTCGAGCCGCATTACCGAAAGACGCGGAAGATCGACGAGTACGAGTTTCTTCGCCCCTACAAGCTCCTCCTTCCGGACATCGTAACGTCCGAAGCGCAGCTGCCACGCGCATTGGACCTCGCGAATGGGCTCTACGATGCGTTCGAGCGAAAAGGGTATCGCGTGACCTTCGCGCCGCCTGATCAGCCATTGTTTCGGGCTCAGATCGAAGAGCAGGAAGTCCCGGGGAAGGATCGCAAATACGGACGCTACTCCTACGGACGGATTTGGGCACCGCACCGCCCGACCGTCGCCTATATCGGCGAGGTTCCCATCGGTCTTGCGCTAGTCGAAATGTCCGAACGGGTCACGCTCAGATACGTCAAGGGCAAGTATGTGCGGGAAGACAGTGCGGTCGTGAAGGCCGCCAGACCACACCAGCTGGTCCACTCATGGACGACCGAGAACGATGTGCCGTCCGGGCGCTTCCGGCTTGTCGCCTACGCACCGCGCCGGGACGTGGAGTGGTCGGCGATATGGCAAGAAACACCAAAGCGCGGCTTGTCGTCCATGTTTCCGAGGATCGTGAAAGAGCTGGAAGCCGTCGTGCCGGACCTCAAGTCCAAGACTGCCGAGGCAGAGGCGGCGGCGATCCGAAAGCAACGCGAATGGGAGGAACAGCAGGAACGCTGGAAGCGCGAAGAAGATCGACGCAACGCGGACAAGGCCTTTGCCCAAAGCCGCGAACAACTTTTCGAAGTGATCCGGAAATGGTCCGCCGCGATGTCGATCGAAAGCTTCTTTCGCGAGGCGGAGGAGCGTCTTGCCGGCGTCGAGACCGACAGGCGCCAGGCCTTATCCTCTCGGCTTGATCTTGCGCGGTCCATGATTGGAACGCTCGATCCGCTGGAATTCCTGGAGCAGTGGGTCGCGCCGGATGAGCGCTACACGCGGCAATATCCCGAAGACTAATTGTATTTTATTACAGAAATTTGAGGGACGATACTCATGTGGCTTCTCCGGGGCGTCGAACCGGTCTTGTCCGAAGTTTGGCTGTAGAACCCGGCCGCGCGGGGTTTCTCTTGCGCTGCCTCGGATCCCGCGTGGTAACTTCCACATTCCAGGCCCAGTCTGCGAACTTGTCGCCGGTTTGGCGCAAGTGGGTGTAGCGCTTGAGCGACGTCCAGGATCGGTGGCCGGAAACCGCAGCCGCGTGCGGAACGTTATAGCCGATCTCGAACAGGCGCGAGACGCCCTCGTGCCTCAGGTCGTGGAAGCGCAGGTCCTCGATCCCCAGAAACTGCGTTGCCCGAGTGAACGCAGCGCTGATGGCATCGGTGGAGTAGGGGAAGATCTGGCTCGCGTGTTTCGGCATCGCCTCGATGATCGCCAGCGCCGGATCGGGCAGGTCGCACCAAACGTCGTTGCCAATCTTCTCGCCGGGGTTCTTCATGTCGCGCACGAGGATCCGTTTGCCCTCTTGGTCCAGGTCCGCCCATTTGATCCGGGTGATCTCTTCCTGCCGTCGCGTCGAGAAGATCGCAAAGGCGATGACGCGATGCATGGGGACAGAGGAGGGGCGGCGGATCGAGCGGTCGAGGAAATGCGCCATTAGCTGATTGAGCTCGTCCAGTGTTGGCCGCCGATCGCGGTGACGGCTCTTCTGGGTCAGGCCCAGCTTCTTGGCGACGATCATCGCATTGCGCATCGCACGCTCGTCCAGCGGATAGTTCCAGGCCGGGCCGGCCACTGTGAAGACCGCGCTGAGATGTGACAGGTAGTTTGACACGGTTTGCGGCGAGACACCGGTATTCAGCTTCTCCTTCGCGAAGGCCACGATGTCGGCGCTGTCGATCTGGGCACAGAGCTTGTTCGCGATGTCGAACTCCTTGATGCTTTTCAGCACCTGCGCCTTGGTCCGACCGATTGCCTTCGCGCTGTCTTCCACATATTTGTCGATGGCGTCGCCGAGGGTCACTTCGCGGCGGCGGGTCTCTCCGATGGGCAGGTTTTCGAGGGCGCCGGGCTTTGCAAGGTCCTTCTCGCGCTTCTCGATCCAGGCCGCGGCGGTCGAGCGCAACTCGAAGGTCCGGTTTTCGCGCCAGACGGTTTTTCCAGCCCGCCGAACGGCGATCTGGGCAAGCCAGGAGGCAGTGCCGTCTTTGCGCTTTCGCTTGATGATGGTACCCATGGGGTTACAACATTTGGCCCAAGTTACAACATTTGTTGTAAATCCTACCCGAAATGGGCGCGATTTACAACAAATGGAACAAGAACGGGCTGGAAGACTGGGCGATAAATGGCTGATAAAAATGAAAAATCCAATAATTTCAATATGCCGATCCTTGCTGTCGCGCCGATGATGGATTGGACGGATCGACATTGCCGGTTTTTCCACCGTCAGATGAGCGCGCAGGCCTTGCTTTATACAGAGATGGTCACGGCACCCGCGCTGGTGCGTGGGGGCGCGTTGCACCTGTTGGGGCATGACCCGCAAGAACACCCCGTGGCCTTGCAGCTTGGTGGGTCCGATCCGGCCGAACTGGCACAAGCCACACGGCTTGGGTGGGACGCAGGGTATACCGAAGTGAACTTGAATTGCGGCTGCCCCTCGGACCGGGTGCAATCGGGCAGTTTCGGCGCGGTGTTGATGGAACGCCCGGCGCATGTGGCCAAGATTTGTGCTGCCATGAGTGCCGCAAGCCCGGCCGAGGTTACGGTGAAATGCCGCATTGGCGTGGATGACCAGACCCCGGGGGAGATATTACCGCGCTTTCTGAGCGCCATTCGGGCAGTTGGCGTGCGGCGGGTCACGATCCATGCGCGCAAAGCCTGGTTGCAGGGGCTAAGCCCCAAGGAAAACCGCGATATTCCGCCGCTGGATTATGCGCTGGTTGCGGCCATGAAAGCGGAATTCCCGGATTTGCACATCTCGGTTAATGGCGGGGTGGAGGACCTTGATGCGGCTTCGGGGTTTCTGGGTATGGGGCTGAACGGGGTTATGGTTGGTCGCGCCGCCTACCATCGGCCTTGGGATATCCTTGGCCGCGCCGACAGCCGCATTTTTGGTCAGCCCGATCCGGCCCTAAACCGCGCAGAGGTGGTGGCGCGGATGCAGCCCTATATAGAACGGCAGATGGGACAAGGTCTGCGCTTGGCACAGATCACCCGGCATATGCTGGGGCTGTTCGCAGGCCAGCCCGGCGCGCGCCAATGGCGGCGGGTTCTGTCGGAAAACGCGCATAAGCCGGGCGCGGGACCAGAGTTGCTGGACACCGCGCTCGCGGCGGTGTCTCAGACCGCCTAGCGCCGCAGCCGGGACAGCAGCGCGGCATTTATGTAGCCATCAGGGGGCAGCCCGTTGGCGCTTTGCCACGCCTGAACCGCCGCAATGGTGGCAGGCCCGTGCCGCCCGTCTATGCCGGCCGTGTCGTGGCCTTGTGCGGTCAGGATGCGTTGCAATTCGGTCCGCTCTGCCAGTGTCAGCGCCCGGTCTTGGCGTGGCCATGCCCCGCGCAAAGGCCCAAAGCCGCTCAAGCGGTCGGACAAATGCCCAAGGGCCAGCACATAGGCATCGGAAATGTTGTATTCTTTCAACACGTCATAATTGCCTGTTGCCAGAAAGGCCGGGCCGCGCGCCCCGCCGGGCAGGATAAGCCGCGACGGCGCCTGGGGCAGGGTGCCTTGCACCGCTGTCACGCCCAGAGCGCCCCAATCGGCGCGCCGTTGCCCGGTTGCGCCAAGGTCGAAGCCTTGCGGCAACGCCACCTCTACGGCCCAAGGCTGGCCACGGGTCCAGCCCCGCCGCGCGAGGTAATTGGCGGCACTCGCCAGCGCATCGGATGGGTCATCGGCCCAGACATCGGCCACGCCATTTCCGGCAAAGGGCACCGCGTAGGTCAGGTAGCTGGACGGCATGAACTGCGTATGTCCAAAAGCCCCGGCCCAAGACCCGGTAAACCGCGCGGGCGTGACCTTGCCCATTTGCACCATGCGCAGAGCGGCGATCAATTCACCCTCGAAAAACGCGGCGCGGCGCCCATCTTTGGCCAGTGTCGCCAATGTCGCCAGAATTGGCGCGCGCCCTCGATTGGCCCCGTAGGATGTTTCGATCCCCCAGATCGCGGTGACAATTTCGGGCGGCACACCGAAGCGCGATTCTATCCGTGACAGCGCCTTGGCATGACGCGCCATTGCCGCGCGCCCGGCGCTGATCCGCTGCGCGGTCACAGCGCTGTCCATGTAGTCCCAGACCCGCGCGCCGAATTCGCTTTGGCGGCGGTCCAGCGCCAGCGTGTCGGGCAAAATGCGCAGATAGGGGCGTGTGGTGGCCAGCGTGGCGGGCGTAATGCCCGCCGCCTGTGCCCGCGCTTCAAAGCCCGCGCGCCATGCGGCGAAACTGCCGCTGCTCGGTGCCTCTGGCCGCGCCTGCGGGCGCAGCGAGCGCTCGACATTGGCCGTCACACAACCGGGCAACATGGCCAGCACAAGAACAGCAATAAACGCGCGCATCACACCTCCGAACCTTGGGGACAGATTAGCGGCATATCGCGCATTGACCAAGGATCGCTTAACAATCCGATGATAATTCGCTAATCTGTTTCCAAACATAAAACATAGAGCAGCCCAATGATCTTGTCCCGCCGTGTCTTTTTCGCTGGTGCCGCCAGCCTGGCCTTGTCCGCCTGCAGTGGGGGCGGGATTCGCGCCACCACGCCGCGCTTGACACAGGCCATGCGCCCGCAGCAAAACCCGGATTTTGACGCGTGGGTGAACGGCTATGCAGGCCGCGCGCGCAATGCCGGGATCGCCCCGCAAGTGGTGGATCGCGCGCTTTCCGGGGCGGGGTTTCTGCCCGATGTCATTGCGCGGGACAGGCGGCAAACCGAATTCACCCGAACGCTGGAAGATTACCTTGCCATCGCGGCCTCGGATGAACGGATTACGGCGGGACGCGCGGCGCTGACACGTCATGGCGGCACCTTGCGCGCGATCGAGGGGCGCTACGGCGTCCCCACCGAAGTGCTGACCGCCATCTGGGGGCTGGAATCGCGCTACGGCACCGAGAAAGGCGATATTCCGGCCATTTCCGCGCTGGCCACCTTGGCCTTTGACGGGCGGCGCGGTGAGTTCTTTGAAAGCCAGCTTACGGCCGCTTTGCGCATTCTGGAACGTGGCGACACGAGCTACACCAATCTGCGCGGGTCATGGGCGGGGGCTATGGGGCATACCCAGTTTATCCCGACCACCTATCAGGCCTATGCGGTGGATTTCACCGGCGACGGGCGGCGCGACATCTGGGCCGATGACCCGACTGACGCGCTGGCCAGCGCCGCCAACTATCTGTCGCGCATGGGCTGGAAAACGGGTGTGCCTTGGGGGCAAGAGGTGCGCCTGCCGGATGGGTTCAACACCGGGCTGGCCGGGCGCGGGGCCACCCGCAGCGATTGGGCCGGGCTTGGGGTGCGCGCGGTCAGCGGCAGCCTGACCGGGGCACCCGCCTCGCTTATTCTGCCCGATGGGCCGCGCGGCCCGGCCTTTTTGGTGACACGCAATTTCGGCGTTATCCTGCGCTATAACAATTCAGAGCTTTACGGCCTCGGCATTGGCCACCTGTCCGACCGCCTGCGCGGCGGCGGCCCAATTCAGGGCGATTTCCAGCCAGATGCCAATGGTTTGCGGCTGGGCGACCGTAAGGAACTGCAAGAGCGTCTGACCCGCGCAGGGTTTGACACCCAAGGCACCGATGGCGTGATCGGCCCCAATTCGGAAGCCGCGATCCGCGCTTATCAAAGCGCGCGGGGTCTGCCGGTCACGGGCCAGCCCTCGCGCACGCTTTTGGAAGGGTTGCGGCGCGGGGCTTAGATTTGCTTTTGCCACCAGCCGCGCCCGGTGCGGAGGTCCACATAAATCACGATCACATCGCCGACGTTCTGCGCCAGCGCCAGATCTGGCCGCGCAATCAGTGATTTGCCCGTGGTTCCGACAGCGTCTTGCCATGTTACGCGGTAGCGCGCGCGCCCGTTCACCCGAAGCGGCAGTTTGCGAATGTCGGTCACGCGGGCCTCGCGCACATCGCCATGCAGCAACGCGCGCCGGGCAGAGGCCACGCGCCCCCAGCCCCATGCCGTGCCACCAAGCGCCACCAGCAACGCCACAGCGCCTGCAAGCCCGAAAAACACCACCCCGAACATGTCGCGTTTCGGGTCGAGCGTGTTTCGCTCCGGCTGGTTCCAGATATAGGTCACGGGTAAAAAACTCCCGACCTCCGTGCCCATATATAGCCCGCGCCCGACCGATTGCCGCGTGGTGACACTGTCGGAATAGCCTTCGGGGCGAAAGCTGTGGGTCAGGTAATAGGTCAGGGTCTCATCCCCGTCCGAATTGCGCGACCGCGAGATGTTGCGCGCGATCACCTCGGTCTGGCCCAGCACGCCGTCACGTTGCAGCGCGCGATACGCGGCAAGGCTGGAGAGCGCAATCGCGACAAAGACCACCCCGAACACCAAAGGCAAGGCCAGCCAGCCAAGACCAAGCCGCCAGATCAGCCGAGGGTAGGAAAGGGGTTTACGCTCTATCATGTCCGCAATCTTGCCCATTGCGGCGCAAATGCCAAGCGGGGCTTTCCCTTGACCGCCGCCGGCGCTAAACACGCAGCCAAACCGGAAGAGGTGTGCTATGGGCATGGAAAAAACATTCGACGCGAAAGCCGCAGAAGCGCGGATCACCGCCAAATGGCTGGACGCGGGCGCATTTGCTGCGGGCGCGAACAAGTCCCGCGACGAGAGCTTCTGCATCATGCTGCCGCCGCCCAACGTGACCGGCGCGTTGCATGTGGGCCATGCGTTCAACCATACGCTTATGGATATCCTGACCCGCTGGCACCGGATGCGTGGCTTCGACACGCTTTGGCAACCGGGGCAGGACCATGCCGGGATTGCCACGCAACTTCAGGTAGAAAAGAAGCTGTTGGCCGAGGAAGGCAAGCGCCGCGCCGATCTGGGGCGCGAGGCGTTCCTTGCGCGCGTCTGGGAATGGAAACAGCAATACGGCACCACGATCATTGACCAGATGAAGCGTCTGGGCAATTCCTGCGACTGGGACCGCAACGCTTTTACCATGTCCGGCGCGCCGGGTGCGCCCGAGGGCAATGATGGCAATTTTCACGATGCCGTCATCAAGGTCTTTGTCGAGATGTATAACAAGGGCCTGATCTATCGCGGCAAGCGGCTGGTCAACTGGGACCCGCATTTCGAGACTGCGATTTCCGATCTGGAAGTCGAGAATATCGAAACTGATGGCCATATGTGGCACTTCAAATACCCGCTCGCGGGTGGGGCGACCTATCGGTATGTCGAGAAGGACGAGGACGGAAATGTCATCGTCGATGAAGAGCGCGATTATATTTCCATTGCCACCACGCGCCCCGAAACCATGCTGGGCGATGGGGCGGTTGCGGTTCATCCATCGGATGAACGCTATGCGCCAATCGTTGGGAAACTATGTGAAATTCCGGTTGGGCCGAAAGAGCATCGCCGCCTGATCCCGATTATCACGGACGAATATCCCGATCCTGATTTTGGCTCTGGCGCGGTGAAGATCACCGGGGCGCATGACGCGAATGACTACGGGGTCGCCAAGCGCGCGGGCATCCCGATGTATCGGTTGATGGACACGCGCGCGGCGATGCGCGCGGATGGCGCGGCCTATGCCGAGGCGGCGGCAATTGCCGGGGCTGTGGCGCGCGGGGAGCGGGTGCTGTCCGTAGCGGAAGCCGACGCGCTAAACCTTGTGCCCGACCATTTGCGCGGTTTGGACCGTTACGAGGCGCGCAAAGCCGTTGTGAACGAGATCACGTCCGAAGGGCTGGCCGTGATGACCCGCGCGGACGACCCGCGCTTGGGCCGCAAGCTGGGCGAGGAGGATGACCCGGCGGCACTGGTCCCGCTGGTCGAGGCGAAGAAGATCATGCAACCCTTTGGCGACCGGTCGAAAGTGGTCATCGAACCCATGCTGACCGACCAGTGGTTCGTCGATGCGCAAAAGGTCGTCGGCCCCGCTTTGGACGCGGTGCGCACCGGGCGCACCAAGATCGTGCCGGAGAGTGGCGAAAAGACTTATTTCCACTGGCTGGAGAATATCGAGCCTTGGTGTATCTCGCGCCAGTTGTGGTGGGGTCACCAGATTCCGGTTTGGTATGGGCCTACACCACATGGCGAATTCAAAGACGACGAGCACACAATTAGTCCCTCGGGATACAAGTATGCGTTTTGTGCTCCGTCTTTCAAAGAAGCAGTCGAATTAGCTTCTTGGCGTTATGGTAGAGAAATTATCGAAGTATCTTCTAGGGAAGCAGCAGAAGCTTATCAGGGTCCAGAAATTGCACTATACCGCGACCCCGACGTCCTCGACACATGGTTCTCCTCTGGCCTCTGGCCCATTGGAACACTCGGCTGGCCGGAAGAAACCGATGAACTCAAACGCTTCTTCCCGACCTCTGTCCTGATTACCGGCCAAGACATTCTGTTCTTCTGGGTCGCGCGGATGATGATGATGCAGCTTGCGGTTGTCGACGATATCCCGTTCCGCGATGTCTATCTGCACGGGCTTGTCCGCGACGCCAAGGGCAAGAAAATGTCCAAGACGCTGGGCAACGTGGTCGACCCGCTGGAAATTATCGACGAATACGGCGCCGATGCGCTGCGCTTCACCAATGCGTCCATGGCCAGCCTTGGCGGTGTGCTGAAGCTGGATACGCAGCGCATTGCGGGCTATCGCAACTTTACCACCAAGCTGTGGAATGCTTGCCGCTTTGCCGAGATGAATGGGGTCTGGGACGGGCACAGCACCCAAAGCACCGCCCCGCAGGCGCAGGCAATCGTCAACCGCTGGATCATTTCAGAAACCGCGAAAGTGCGTGAGGCCGTCGATGCTGCGCTGACCGAGTATCGCTTCAACGATGCCGCAAGCGCGCTTTACGGCTTTGTCTGGGGCAAGGTCTGCGATTGGTATGTCGAATTCGCCAAGCCGCTTTTCGATGGCGACGACGCGGCCGAGACCCGCGCAACCATGGCTTGGGTGCTGGACCAATGCATGGTCCTGCTGCACCCGTTCATGCCCTTCATTACCGAAGAGCTGTGGGGCCTGACCGGGCAGCGCGCCAAGTTGTGCGTGCATGCTGATTGGCCGGAATATGGCGCGGAGCTGATTGATGACGCGGCATTGCGCGAGATGAATTGGGTCATTTCCCTTATCGAGAGCATCCGCTCGGCGCGCGCGCAATTGCGGGTGCCGGTGGGCTTGAAGCTGAACATGGTGCAGCTTGATTTGGATGCAGCAGGCCGCGCGGCGCTCTCGCGCAACATGGCGCTGGTCATGAAACTTGCCCGCATCGCCTCGCTTGAGGAAGTGACGGACCTACCCAAAGGGTCGATTACCGTGGCGGTCGAGGGCGGCAGCTTTGGCCTGCCGCTGGAAGGGGTGATCGACATTGCCACAGAGCGCGCGCGGCTGGAGAAAACGCTGGCCAAGGCCGAAAAGGAACGCGCCGGGATTGAGGGGCGGTTGAAGAATCCGAAATTCGTCGCCTCGGCCCCGGAAGAGGTGGTGACGGAAGCGCGCGAGAATTCGGCCCTGTTGGCGGATGAGATTGCGCGCCTGACGGAAGCTGTCGGGCGATTGCGCGAAATCGGTTAAGGTTTCGCCCCGGCTTTTTTATCGCTGGCGGGGCGGAAATCGACACAGAAGGCGGCCATGTCGGGCGCGGCGAGCAGGGTTTGCGTGCAATGGCAATAAGCCTGCGCGCCGCCCGGTTCGCAATGGTCACAGTCTGAACAGGTGCCGAATGTCGGCGCGCCGCGTTGGGCCGAAAGATCTGTCACGGCCTTACGCACGGCGCGGGCCAAGCTGGTTTGCTCGTCTTCGGGCAGGGCCGCGAGGACATTGCGCAGGGTGCCCAGCGGATCACTTTTGAGCATGGCGCGGCCAGAGTCCGTCACCTCCATCACCGTGCTGCGGCGGTCATGGGCATGGGACTGGCGTGTCAGCAGACCCATATCGACCAGGGCTTTTACAGTTTGCGATGCCGTGCCGCGCGTGGTCGCGTGGAATTCGGAAAACGCAGAGGGTGTGCGCGAAAACGCATTGGCCCGCGCGAAATAGCGCAAAGCCGTCCATTGGGCCGCTGTCAGCGGGCTGTTGGCCGCGCTTTGCGCAAGCCGGGCCAGGTGCACCAGCAGGTCGGCCAGATCGTTTGGAAGCGTTTGTGTCATGGCAAGGAAGTAATCCGGCCTTGCCGCGTTGACAAGATGCGCAAGAAACTGATAGCGATACGAAACAATATCGAAACGCTACCAAATGGAGCTTCGCTCATGACTGCCGCGAAATTCGCCCGCGACCCGCATACCAGCCGGTTTATCCGCACCGCCATGGCCACCGACATGCTGGATGCAGAGACCGAACACGCGCTGGCGCTGGCATGGCGCGACAATCGGGATGAACGCGCGCTGCACCAGCTGATTACCGCCTATACGCGCCTGGCCGTATCGGTGGCCGGACGGTTCCGGCGCTACGGCTTTCCGCTGGATGACCTCATCCAGCAAGGCAATCTGGGCCTGATGCGCGCCGCCGAAAAATACGACCCCGACAACGGGGCGCGATTCTCGACCTATGCGGCCTGGTGGATCCGGGCGTCGATGCAGGAATATGTGATGCGCAACTGGTCGGTGGTGCGCACCGCGACCAATGCTGCACAGAAAAAGCTGTTCTTCCATTTGCGTCGCACGCTGTCCAAAATGGATGATGGCGAGGTCCGGCACGAAGCGATCTCTGCCTCTGTGGCGCGCGCGCTGGATGTGCCCGAAGAACAGGTGCAGATCATGTTGGGGCGCATGGCCGGGCATGACCTGTCGCTGAACACGCCCCAATCGGGAGAGGAAGACGGGCGCGACTGGATGGACGCCATCGCCGATGACACGGCCCCGACGGAGGAGCGCGTGCTGGAGGATATGGAAGAGCGCCGACGCCGCAAGTTGCTATATGGCGCAGTGAACACGTTGCCAGAGCGCGAACAGCGCATCATCGTAGAGCGGCATTTGAGTGAAAGCCCGCGCACGCTGGCCGAAATCGGGGCCGAAATGGGGATTTCCAAAGAACGGGTTCGCCAGCTTGAAGAGCGCGCTCTGGAACGCGTGACGCGTCATGTGCGCAAGAGCGGTGTGCCCGAAACGCTTTCAGCTTGACCTTTATGGCGCGGCGCGGGACATCTGACGCCTGACCCGGAGGTTCGTCTTTGACCCGCAATGCCTGGATCGGCTGTGCCGTTTCCGTCTTCATGGCCGTGGTGGTTCTCGTTTTGCTGCTGTGGCCCATGCCGGATGGCAAGCCTTTGCCCGTGCCATATCTGGACAAGGCTGTTCACGCCGCTCTGTTCTGTGCGGTTGCCTTGCCCGCCATGCTGGGCATGCCGCGCCGCTGGCATTGGGTGATCTGGCTGGTCGTGTTTGGCTATAGCGGCGTCACGGAACTGGTGCAGCCTTATTTCGGGCGCGGTGCGGAGTGGAGCGATCTGGCGGCGAATGCCGCAGGCGCGGGCATTGCGCTTATGGCAGTCCGGCTTTGGCGTTCAGATACGCCCAAGATCAAATAGCGCCAGCGGACCCAGATAGACGACAGAGGCGCGGACGTTCAGGGGCAAGGACAGCATTGTGCCGTTGCTCATGCCCTGCGCCATCATCATCACCATTTGGGCCTGATTGGGCGGCAACAGACCGTTTTGCTGCATCTGCGCAAGCAGGGGCTGCCAGTTGGTCACGGTCAGCGGCAGCTCGCCGTTCAAGTGTCCATCGGCGTCGCGCTCCAGCGTGCCGCTGACCTCTGCTTGGGTTGCGCCCATGTCTATGCGCGCCCGCGCTACAGTGACCCGCTGCAAGCTGGGCCGCGTGGTCAGGCGCGGTGGTGTGGTGAATTCGAACTGCGCGCGCACTGTGGCGCTTAGGATTTCCAGCCCACCGAAGTCCAACCTGTCCATGTCCAGCGTTACAGCGCGCGCCAACGGATCATCGGTGGGTGAAAGCGACAGTGCAATCGAGTCCAACCACCCCGAGAGGGGGCCGCGCAGGGTCAGCTCACGCCCCTGAAGCGTGGCCGCGCGTAACACCAACCCTGGTGTGACGGTGGCCGCGAAGGGCATATCCGGCCCGTCCATACGCCAATTTGCGCCCGGCCTTGTCAATGTGTGGCCGCCCGACAGTGTGCCGCTGGCGCGGAATGGCCAGTAGCTGGGCAGGGACAGATGCGCGGCATCGGCAGACCAGCCCTGCGCGCGCAGGGCGGGGCGATCCAGCGCCAGATCGAATCGCAGCGGAAAACCTGCAACCGCGATGGATTGCACCTCTGCGCCCCGCGCGTGCAGGTGGTCTGGTGCCATGCGCAACAATTGCGCCACCCCGAACCAACCGGCGCAGAGCACGCCGCCCACTATGACCAGCCCCAGAAACCCGCGCATTTTGCATCCTTTTGACCTTGCCGCGAATCCTGTCTACACCGCGACCCCAGACAGGAGCCAGACCATGCCCGACACGTTATGGATTTTCGGTTACGGATCGCTGATCTGGAACCCCGGTTTCGCGCATGGCGCGATGCGAATTGCGCGATTGGACGGGTATGAGCGGTCCTTCTGCATGCGCTCGATCCATCATCGCGGCACGGTAGAGGCACCGGGCCTTGTGCTGGCGCTGGATGAAGGGTCGGGCGGCTGCGAAGGCGTCGCGTTCGAGGTGGATGGGCGCATTGCCGAGGAAACGCTGGAATACCTGCGCGCGCGTGAATTGATTTCTGCGGCCTATCTGGAGCGCGAGGTGCCCGTGCGTTTACAAGATGGGCCAATGGTGCAGGCCGTGACCTATGTCATCGACCGGGACCACGGGCAGTATTGCGGCGGGCTGCCGCTGGAAGAACAGGCGCAGATCATTGCCCGTGCCGTGGGCGGACGGGGGCCGAATAGCGAGTATTTGGTCAACACAGCCCGGCACCTGGCCGAACTGGGCCTGCGCGATCCGGATCTGGATTGGCTTTCGGCGCGGGTGGGGGCGTTGGCTGGGGTTTCGGTCCAGCCCGGTTAACAGCCTCGCGCACACCCGCGGTCGGGCGCCGCCCTTATGGTCTTTGGGCTGTCATTGTTCTATGCGGGCCGCGACCGGATGATCTTGGCGAAGCGGTCGAAAATATCGGAATTGGCCGCGATCACTTCGCCCCGGTCGAAAATCTTTTCGCCCTCGCGGATGGGGCCGGTAAAGCCACCGGCCTCGCGCACCAGCAGCAACCCGGCGGCAAGGTCCCAAGGCTGCAATTCGCGTTCCCAATAACCATCGTAGCGGCCCGCAGCGACATAGGCGAGGTCCAGCGACGCAGCGCCCCAACGGCGGACCCCGGCACAAGCGGGCATCAGCTGCGCCAGGTCGTGCAGCATGGCGGGCAGGGTGCGTTTCGCACCAAAGGGCACGCCTGTCGCAAAGACGCATTCCGACATGGTGTTGCGGTTCGACACACGCAGACGGGTGCCGTTCATGAAGGTGCCCATGCCTTTTTCGGCGATATACAACTCATCCTTGGCCGGGTCGAACACCACGGCAGACACGATCTCGCCCTTGAATTCCAGCGCGATGGATACCGCCCAATGCGGCATCCCGTGCAGGAAATTGGTGGTGCCATCCAGCGGGTCCACGATCCAGCGACGGGTGGGGTCCTTGCCCTCGACCGGGTCCGATTCCTCGCCCAGCCAGCCGTAATTGGGGCGCGCTTCGGTCAAGGTTTCGCGGATCGCAGCCTCGGCGGCGATATCAGCGCGCGACACGAAATCGCCTGCCGATTTGGACGACACTTGCAGGTTCTCAACCTCGCGGAAATCCTTGACCAGCATCCGTCCGGCCTTGCGCGCGGCTTGAATCATAACGTTGAGATTGGCGCTGCCTTGCATGTCGTCTGCTCCGGTAGAAGGGTCAGCGGGCGCTTTATACCCCTTGCGCGGGGAAGGAAAGCCTTATGCCAAGGGCACCACGCAATCACAGATGCGCAACCGCACGCGCTGCCCCACTTCGATCGTAGCTCCTGCGCCGGATATTACCTGTAGGCACCGCTCGCCTTCCTGCACCCAGTAAAGTTGGTCATGCCCCCGGAACTCGCGCCCGACAACAGAGGCCGGGCCGTCCGGGTCCGCTTCCAGCATGATCTGTTCGGGTCGCACCGACAGCGTAACCGCGCCATTTGCCGCGCGCGACAGCGGCAGTTTGCCAAATTCGGTCGCAACTTCCATGCCATCGGCATTGCCGTTCAGAATGTTCGACCGCCCGATAAACGAGGCAACAAAGGCCGACACCGGGTAGCGGTAAATTTCGTCCGGGGTGCCGATTTGAACGATGCGACCCGCTTCCATCACGGCGATCCGGTCGGCGACGGCCATCGCCTCTTCCTGGTCATGGGTTACGATAATTCCCGCCGCGCCAGAGGCTTTCAGCAATTTGCGCACCTCTTGGCGGGTGTCGACACGCATGGCGGCATCCAGATTGGAAAACGGCTCATCCATCAGCACCAGCGGCGGTGCCATGGCCAGCGTGCGCGCCAGCGCCACGCGCTGTTGCTGCCCGCCCGACAATTCATGCGGACGGCGCTGCGCCAGCCCATCCAGCCCGACCATGCACAGCATGTCTTCGGCGCGCGCTGTTGCATCGGCGCGTTTCATCTTGCGCAGCCCGAATTTGACGTTGTCCAGCACCGTCAGATGCGGAAAAAGCGCATAATCCTGAAACACGAAACCAATGCCGCGCGCTTCGGGGGCGGCATGGGTAATGTCCTGCCCGCGCAGAATAATGCGGCCCGCATCGGGCACTTCGAACCCGCCAATCATGCGCAGCGTGGTGGTCTTGCCACAGCCAGAGGGGCCAAGCAGCGCCAGCATTTCGCCCACGCCCAGATCAAAGCTTGCGCGTTCTACCGCCGGGGTGTCGCCAGCGGCAAAGCTTTTGCGCAACCGATCCACCGTCAGCAGCACGTTTTTCGGGGCCGGGCGATAGCCGAGCGGCGTGGCATCCGCCGGCATCTTGAAGCTGAGCGATTTTGGCAATGTGTTCATGGCGCGAACTCCTTGCTGGGTGAAACCCAAGCGCCTTTGTCGGATATGCCGATTGCGCCCCCGCGTCAACTGTCAGAGCGCCCCGGAAAAGGGCATTGCCCGGCTTGGGCTGCGCGGCCATACTGCGCCCAGACCTTAGCACAGGGGCAGCATGACCCATCCGCATAACTCTGCCACGCCGCTGGACACTGCCGTGTTCCACAGCGTCAACCGGCCCGCAACCGAACGCCGTGCCGCGTCTTTGACCGCGCGCCGATCTATCAAGGGCGCATATCAGGCGGCATGGCTGCTGAACGCGATTGCATGTATGGACCTGACCACGTTGGCGGGCGATGACACGCCGGACCGTGTGCGCCGCTTGTGTGCCAAAGCGCGCCGCCCTTTGTCCGACCATATCGTGGCCGGGCTGGGGCTGGCGGCTATGCCGCGCACCGGCGCGGTCTGCGTTTACCCGACCATGGTGGGCACGGCGGTCGCAGTACTGGACGGCACCGGCATTCCTGTGGCCTCGGTTGCTACGGGGTTTCCGGCAGGGCTTATGCCCCTCGATCTGCGGTTGGCCGAAATCCGCTACGCGGTCGGGCAGGGCGCGCAGGAAATCGACATTGTTATTACCCGCGCGCATGTGCTGGGCGGGCATTGGTCGGCGCTTTACGACGAAATTGCCGCGATGAAAGACGCCTGCGGTCCGGCCCATATGAAAGCCATTCTGGCAACGGGTGATCTTGCAACGCTGACCAATGTCTACGCGGCCTCGCGCATTGCCATGCAGGCGGGGGCAGATTTCATCAAGACCTCGACCGGCAAGGAAGGGGTGAACGCCACGCTGCCCGTGGGCCTGACCATGTGCCGCGCGATCCGCGACCACCGCGCGGCCACCGGCCATATCGTCGGGTTCAAACCCGCGGGTGGCATGAAAACCGCCAAGGATGCGTTGAACTGGCAAGTGCTGATGCGCGAGGAACTGGGCCGCGACTGGTTGCGCCCCGGCCTGTTCCGGTTGGGCGCGTCGTCCATGTTGGCCGATATAGAGCGTCAGTTGGAGCATTATGTCACCGGGCGCTATGCCGCCAGCCACCGCCATGCGCTGGCCTAAGAAGGTAGAATAACTGTGATACCGGAGATTCTGGAAACCATGGCCTATGGTCCCGCCCCCGAAAGCACCGCCGCCGCCCGTGACTGGCTGGCGCGCGGTCCGTTTGGCCTGTTCATTGGCGGGGCGTTTACCGCGCCGGGCGATGTGTTCGACGTGCGCGACCCGGCGCAGGATAAAACGCTGGCACAGGTCACGCAGGCCTCAGCCGCTTATGTGGATGCCGCTGTCAACGCCGCCCGCACCGCCCAAGCCGATTGGCAAGCCAACCCCGCCTTGCGCGCCCGCGTGCTTTATGCGCTGGCGCGTCAGGTGCAAAAGCGGGAACGGCTTTTCGCGGTGCTGGAGACGCTCGACAATGGCAAACCCATTCGCGAAACACGCGATATAGATATCCCCTTGGTCGCGCGGCATTTTTACCATCATGCAGGCTGGGCCACACTGTTGGAAGAAGAATTCCCCAGTGCGCGCGCGCATGGGGTTTGCGGCCAGATCATCCCGTGGAATTTTCCGCTTCTGATGCTGGCATGGAAAGTCGCGCCCGCGCTTGCAGCGGGCAATACGGTCGTGCTGAAACCGGCAGAAGATACGCCGCTGACGGCGCTACTATTCGCGGAAATTTGCCAAGAGTCCGGTGTCCCGCCGGGTGTCGTGAATATTGTGACCGGCGACGGGACGACGGGCGTGGCGCTTGTTGCACATAAGGGCGTCGATAAAATCGCCTTCACCGGTTCGACCGAAGTGGGGCAAGTAATCCGCCGCGCGACGGCCGGGTCTGGCAAGGCGTTGACGCTGGAACTTGGCGGCAAATCGCCTTTCATCGTCCTGCCCGATGCCGATCTGGACGCCGCCGTCGAAGGCGTGGTCGATGCGGTCTGGTTCAACCAAGGCGAGGTGTGCTGTGCAGGCACCCGTATTCTGGTGGCTGAAAGCGTGGCAGAACCCTTCCGCAACCGCTTGATTGCGCGCATGAAAACGCTGCGCGTGGGCGACCCGCTGGACAAATCCACCGACATTGGCGCGATCATCAACCCAAGCCAATTGGCCCGCATCCGCGATCTGGTCGCGCAAGGCGTGGCCGCTGGCGCGGTGGTGTCTGAGGGCACGGCACCCGATGGTTGCTTCTGCCCGCCGATCCTGCTGGATCAAGTATCGCCTACAAACCCTTGCGTTTCTGAAGAAATATTCGGTCCGGTGGTGACGCTGCAAACCTTCCGCACCCCATCAGAGGCAATAGAACTGGCCAATGCCACCCGCTACGGGCTGGCCGCAAGCATCTGGTCCGAAAACCTGACCGTTGCCATGGACTTGGCGGCACAGGTTAAAGCGGGTGTGGTCTGGATGAACGCCACCAACATGTTTGACGCCAACGCCCCCTTTGGTGGCATGCGCGCGTCGGGCTTTGGCCGCGAGGGCGCGCGCGAAGGGATGGCCGCCTATTTGCGCAAGGGCGACCCCGCGCTGGGTGCCGTGCCTGGCGCGATCGACCCGTTGCCTACAACTGGCGCGCCGGACGGGCTGGACCGCACGCATAAGCTATATATCGGCGGCGCGCAAAAACGCGCGGATGGCGGCGCAAGCTGGTCGGTCATGGCGGATAGCACGGGTCTGGGCCATGCGCCGCTTGGCAACCGCAAGGATATTCGCAACGCCGTGGAAGCCGCCCACAAGGCCAGCGGCTGGACCAAGATGAGCGGTCATCAACGCGCGCAGGTGCTGTATTTTCTGGCCGAAACGCTGGACCATCACCGCGACGGGTTGGCGGCTTTGGTGCCTATGGCCGAGATTGACGCCAGCATTGGCCGGACGATGTATTACGCCGCTTGGGCCGACAAGCTGTCGGGCGCTGTGCACAACACCCAAAGCGCGCATGTGACCCTGGCCATGCGCGAGGCTTTCGGCGTTGTGGGGCTGGTCTGCGGCGAAGAAGCCCCGCTTCTGGGCGCGCTGTCGCTGATCCTGCCCGCCATCGCCATGGGTAACCGGGCGGTGGTTGTGCCGTCGCAAACCAACCCCTTGGCAGCGCTGGAATTGGGTCCAATGCTGGGCGCATCGGACGTGCCGGCGGGCGTGGTCAACATTGTGTCGGGGCCGGTCGAGGAACTGGCACAGACGCTTGCCGCGCATGACGATGTGGCTGCACTGGCCTGCGCGCAGCCCAGCGTGGCGCAGATGATAGAGCATGAGAGCGCGGGCAACCTGAAACCTGTCTGGCACGCGCCGACAGGTCAGGGGCGCGACTGGTTGGACGCTATGGTGCAGATCAAGACAATCTGGGTGCCTTACGGCGCATAAGGGCAGGGTGCGCGTTCCTGCGCGCACCCCGTTGGTTTTCAAAAGCGCGCGGCAAGAAACTCGCGGAACGCGGCTTGCGCGCCTGCATTTGCATCCGGGTCCCAGTCGTTCGAGCCTGGCACCGTGAAGGAATGCCGCGCGCCGCCGAAGATGCGGGCTTCATGGGCCACAGCTGCGGTTTGCAATTCATCCATCAGTGCTGCCAGTTCGGCCATCCCAGAGACCGGGTCGGCAGAGCCATGCAGCACCATCACCGGCGCAGGCGTTGTGCTGTAATCCTGCCCTTCGGGTGTTTCCAGCCCGCCATGGAAGCTGACGAAACCTGCCATCTCCAGCCCTGCGCGTGCGGCCTCCAGCGCCGCCGCGCCGCCAAAGCAATAGCCCGCGATCACCATGTCGCCCGCGCCCTCCAGCCCGGCGGCGGTATCTGCCGCGGCCTGCATCCGCGCGCGAAACTCTGCGCGGTCGCCATAAAGCGCGCCGGTTTCGCGGCGGTAGTCATCGAACCCGTCCAGCACCGCATCGGTCCCGAACAGATCAAGTGCCACGGCCAGATAACCATCTGCCGCCAGCGCATCGGCTTGGGCGCGCTCATGGTCGGTCAGCCCGTCCCAGTCATGCACCAGCAGGACAGTGCCGCGCGGGGTGCCTTCGGGCGTGGCGACATAGCCTTCGAAGCTGCGCTCGCCGTGGGTGTAGGGGAGTGGGTCTGCAAATGCTGCGCCGCCCATAAGGGCAAGCATCGCGGGGGCGAGTTTGACGGTGTATCTCATGATTTTTCCTTTCCCTGTTGTGACAAGGAAAGATAGCGCGACGATCCGTGGCGTCATCCCGATAGCGCCTATGGGGCACTCAAGCACCAGATTCGCCCGTATCGCCCGCGCCACGCTCGATGCGCCGCGCGGGTTTGCGTATTGCCCCGTCCAGATGCTGCAAAGCAAAGCCCGCAACAGTTGGCGGGGGGATGGCTTATCGCTTGCGGTCGCGCCGTGTGCTCATAGGCTGGAAGGCCACGCCGACATGCGCTTCGCAATAGGGTTTCCCCGGCTTCACCGGCAGCCCGCAGAACCAGAATTCCGGGGTGGCCGGGTCGCCGATGGGCCATTTGCAGGTCCGCTCGGTCAGTTCCAGAAGCGACAGCTTCATCGCCGTCTTCTCGACCTCGCGCACCGTGGCCAAGGCCTCTGGGTCTATCTCGTTGGCCGAAGGCTGCGGCGGCAGCGGCTGCCCTGCCGGAATAATCGGCTTTGGGGTATATATGGGCTCCGGTGCCTCTTCCTCTTCCGGCTCGGGCGTGGCCGGAGGCGCTGCCTCTTGAACCGGGGCAGGCTTTGGTTTGGCGCGCTCGGCCTTGACCTGCGCCAGATCGACCACCGGGGCCGCAGGCTCGGGGGGCTTGGGCGCAACAGGTTCGGCCGGGGCCGGTTCCGGGGCGGCTTCCGGCCCGTTGCGGTTCGACAGGCCCAGCCGGTGCACCTTGCCGATAACGGCATTGCGTGTCACACCGCCAAGTTCCTTGGCGATGGTAGAGGCCGAGTGCCCCTCATTCCACATTTTCTTTAGCAGCTCGACCCGCTCATCGGTCCATGACATGGCAGACCCCTTGGAATTGCGTTGTCCCAAGATTAGGGATGGAGGGGTGAAATACAAGCCGCAGGGCTTAATTACAATCCGGGAACGACACGCGATTCGGCAAGTCGGACGAATAAGGGGATGAAAATGGACATGGCAGGGTTCCGCGACATGGGTGCGCGGCGGTTTGGGCGGGTCAACTGGCTGGGGCTGGGGGCGCTGGCCAAACGCGAGATCATGCGTTTTCTGGTTGTCTGGACCCAGACACTGGCCGCCCCATTGGTCACGGCGGGGCTGTTTCTGGCCGTGTTCACGCTGGCGATTGGTCCCATGCGGGGCGAGGTGATGGGCGTGTCCTTTGTCACCTTCCTTGCGCCCGGCATTCTGATGATGACGATCATTCAGAACGCATTTGCCAATACATCATCGTCCATCGTCATCTCGAAAGTGCAGGGCAATATTGTCGATACGCTGATGCCGCCCCTGTCGGGGGGCGAGTTGGTGCTGGGTTACATGGCCGGTGGTGTGGTGCGTGGGCTTATGGTGGGTGTGGTGATCCTTGCCGCCGAAGCGCTGGTGCTGGGGCAAGGCGTGGCCCATCCGCTCTGGCTGCTGGTGTTCGTCACGCTGGGCGCGGCGCTTTTATCGGCCATCGGCATTGCGGCGGGCATCCTGTCGAACAAGTTCGACCAGATCGCGGCGATCACCAATTTCATCGTGGTGCCACTGTCCTTCTTGTCGGGCACGTTCTATTCCATATCGGCCTTGCCACCTTTCATGGCGGCGCTTAGCCAGATCAACCCGGTCTTTTACCTGATCGACGGGGCGCGCTATGGTATGATCGGACAATCCGATGCCGCTCCATGGCTGGGGCTGGCGGTGGTGCTGGCCGCGCTGCTCGCGTGCTCGACGCTGTGCTGGCATTGGCTGCGCACGGGCTACCGGCTGAAACCATGATGGCGCTTGCACACGCGCGGTGGAGTGTTACGCTGTCGCAAAAAGGTCGCAGCAGATGAAACCGTTTTTCCTGATCGCAGCTTGTCTTTGCCTTGGCCTGCCCGCCAATGCGAGCGACCCGCAATGGCCCGATTGCCGCACCTGCCATCAGGTGCAAGCCCCTGATGGGACAGTGCTGGCGCGTGGCGGCCGGGCCGGGCCGAACCTGTATGGCGTGGCCGGGCGTGCGCTGGCAGGTGATGCCGGGTTCCGGCTGTATTCAGACGGGTTATTGGCGGCGGCCCAAACCGGCGCGCGCTGGACCGAGGATAATTTCAATGCCTATCTGGCCGGGCCGGATCAGTTTTTGCAAAGCCTGACCGGCAACGACGCAATCGAAAGCGGGATGCATGTGGCGCTGCGGGGCGATGGCTCGGCGCTGTATCAGTGGTTGCAAGACCTTTCAAAGTGACGAAAGGGGCAGGTGCTTGACCTGCCCCTGTTCCTATCATTGCCCCAAAGCGATCCCTTCGCGGCGCGGGTCCGCACCACCGCGCAAGCCGTCACCAATCGCAATGGCTTGTAGGCCCGATGTCATCGCCGTGACGCGGGTTTGGTAGCCCAATTCCTGCAAAGGCGCTTCCAGGTCTGCGGCCCAGGTGTCTTGCTCCAGCGCGTAAGTGCCAAAGCTGTTGACCAGATGCGGCATCGACACCGCGTCCTGCACATCCATCCCCCAATCCAGATGCGCGATGATCGCTTGCGCGGTATACCCGATGATCGTGGCCCCGCCGGGGCTGCCGATGGCCAGAACCGGCGCGCCGTCCTGCAACACGATCGTGGGCGACATGCTGGAACGCGGGCGCTTGCCCGGCTCCACCCGGTTGGCAATGGGGTAGCCATTCGCATGGGTGCGGAAAGAGAAATCCGTCAATTCATTGTTCAGAAGGAACCCGCGCGTGAACAGGCGAGAGCCGAAACCGCTTTCAATGGTGGTGGTCATGGACAGCACATTGCCATCGCCATCGACAATGCTGATATGCGAGGTCGCGGGCCTTTCCACGCCCGTATCATCCCCCCACAGAATGGCATGGTCCCAAGCCGGGTCGCCGGGTGTCACTTCGGGCAGCGCATCTTCCCCGCGCAACACCTCGGCGCGGCCTGCAAGGTAGGCGCGATCGGTCAGGCCCTTGACCGGCACCGGCACAAAATCGCTATCGGCCAGATAGCGGCCCCGGTCAGCGAAGGCAAGGCGCGTGGCGTCCCCCATCAGGCGGCGCGTTTCCGGCGCTTGGGGGTTCATGCCGGGAAGGTCGAAATTCTCCAACATGCCAAGAATTTGCGACACGGCCACCGCACCTGACGAGGGCGGCCCCATGCCGCAGACATCGCGGGCGCGGTAGGTGTAGCAGACCGCCGGACGCTCGATCACACGGTAGCGCGCCATGTCTTCCAGCGACAACAGGCCGGGCAGGGTGTCGGTGCGGGTGGCTGCAACAATATCGGCAGCAATGTCGCCGGTGTAGAAAGCCTGCGCGCCATGGGCTGCGATCTGGCGCAGCGTGTCGGCATACTCCGCGTTCACCAATGTATCATCCGCCGCAAGGGGCGCACCACCGGGCAGGAAATACGCCGCCGTTTCCGGGAAGGCGGCAAGCGTTTCCGCCGCACCCGCGACCGAATCGGCCATGCGTGGCGACACGGTGAAACCCGCTTGGGCCAGTGCTATCGCATCCGTGAACAGACCGGCCCAGTTGGCCCGGCCCCAGCGGCGATGCGCGTCCTCCATCAGGCGCGGCGTGCCCGGTGTGCCGACCGACCGGCCAGAGACAACGGCGGTGCGAAAATCCAGCGGTTCGCCGTTATCATCCTGAAAATAGCGCGGATCAGCGGCCAAGGGGGCTGTTTCACGCCCGTCCAGCGTTGTGATGTCACCGGTTGCCGCATCATACCACACAAGGAATGCGCCGCCACCAAGGCCAGAGGATTGCGGCTCTACCAGTCCAAGCACGGCTTGCACCGCGACCATGGCATCTGCCGCCGTGCCGCCTGCGTTCAAAACCTTGGCGCCCGCTTGAACTGCCATTGGGTGGGCTGCGGCCACCATCCAGTCTTGCGCTATAACGCTTTCACCCGCCGATTTCGCAGCAAGGGCTGCCCGGCCAGCCTCTGATAGGCCGGGGAAAGCTGCCGCCACGTCGGTCGCAATTTCAGGTGCGACCGTGTCTGACGCCTGTTGCGCCAAAGCCGGTGCGCCAATCAAGAACGCCGCAAGCGTTGGGGTCAGGAAATGTCGTGTCATGTCTGTGCTCCCTTTCGGGCGCAGGGCGCGCCCGCAACCCACGGTAGCGCGCGACCCGATGACATGTCACCAGTTAACTATGTCTGTGGGGAAGGGTGAGAGACTGGACAGCGACCCGAACGGAAAATGCTGCGGCTGCTTCCTTCCGGACCTGACCGGGTTGGCAAGGCGTTCGCCCGCGCCAGCCTCTCACGCGCTGATCTAGTCGCTCCGCTGGTCCGATGCAACCCCGCGCGCTCGCGTGGAAACCGTTTTCCCTTGGCGGTTTTCCCCGCTAAAACCACCACCATGACAAAACGCGGTTACCATCACGGCAATCTGAAACAGGCATTGGTCGAGGCCGCGCTGACCCTGATCGCGGATCGCGGGCCGCATGGCTTTACCATGGCCGAGGCTTCGAAGCTGGCTGATGTGTCGGCGGCGGCACCCTACAGGCATTTCACCGGGCGCGAGGATCTCATTACGGAAATGGCCTATCAGGGGTTCGAGCTGTTCGCGGACCTTCTGGAATACGCCTATAAGGATGGTCAGCCTTCGCCGCTTGCCGCTTTTGAGGCCGTCGGGCGCGCCTATCTGGCCTTTGCGCGCGCGCATCCCGGACATTATGTGGCGATGTTCGAATCGGGTATATCGCCGCGCGCGACTTCCGAGCTTGCCACTGCATCAGCGCGCGCGAATGGTGTTCTGTTGCGCGCCGCGGCTGACCTGTCGGCGCGTATCCCCGAAGCTCAGCGCCCTCCCACAGAAATGTTCGCGGCGCATATCTCTGCAATGAGCCACGGGATCGTGGAACTTCATGCGCGTGGCGCGCAGGGTGCGCGCGCGCCGTTTTCGCCAGAGGATCTGTTGGAATCCGGTATCGGCATATACCTACGGGGTCTGGGTCTGCTGGCGCAGGATGACACGCCGGACGCGTAGCCCGCAAACAATCAAATCCAGGCGCGTCATGTCCCAGGCTTGACCTGGGACCTCCGGGGTGGCTTGGCCGCAAGGCCCCGGGTCAAGCCCGGGGCAGGGACCGATGGTAATCAAGCTGCTTTTGCCGGCATTTTCTGGCGTGCCTGGGCACAAAGCCGGCCTGACGGCCAAAGATTTCCAGCGGCGTAAATCGCCATGGCCTCACCGTCGCCGGTTCTGTAGGAAATGGTGCTGCTGGACAGGATTGAACTGTCGACCTCTCCCTTACCAAGGGAGTGCTCTACCACTGAGCTACAGCAGCAACATGGCGCGCTGAGTAGTCCGAAATTTTCAGGCGTGCAACCCCCTATCTGGACCCATTTTCAAACTTGGGCTAACACTTGGCGCATGACCAAATCCACGCCGCGCACGCCACCCAAGCCAGCACCCAAGCCAGACCCGCGCGCAGCGCGGTTGAAAGCTGCGCTGAAAGCGAATATCGCCAAGCGCAAGGCGCAAGCGCGCGCCCGCGACGAGCAGTGCATAGCGGAAGCGGATGACGCGAAGAACATGTGACAAAGGGCAGAGTGAATGGATTCAATCGTCATCCGGGGCAATGGCCCATTAAAAGGGCAGATCCCGATTGCGGGGGCTAAGAATGCGTGTCTGACGCTCATGCCGGCCACGTTGCTGACCGATCAGCCTTTGACCCTGACCAATGCCCCGCGCCTGTCGGATATCCGCACCATGGCCGAGTTGCTGGAATCGCTGGGCGCGGAAGTGGCCAGCTTGCAAGGCGGGCAGGTTCTGGCGCTGTCCAGCCATGATCTGACCAGCCACCGCGCCGATTATGACATTGTGCGCAAGATGCGCGCGTCCATCCTTGTGTTGGGGCCAATGCTGGCGCGCGACGGTCATGCCATCGTGTCACTGCCCGGCGGCTGTGCCATTGGCGCGCGGCCGGTGGACCTGCATCTGCGGGCGCTCGAAGCGCTTGGGGCCGAATTGGACCTGCGCGACGGGTATGTGCATGCCAAGGCACCGGGCAGATTGCGCGGCGCGCGGTTCGAATTTCCCATTGTGTCGGTCGGGGCGACGGAAAACGCGCTAATGGCCGCAACGCTGGCCCGCGGCACAACAGTTCTGGAAAACGCGGCGCGAGAACCGGAAATCGTGGATCTGGCGCATTGCCTGCAACGCATGGGCGCGCAGATCGCGGGCGAGGGCACATCGACCATCACCATCGAGGGCGTGAACAGCCTTGGCGGGGCCACCCACCCGGTTGTGACCGACCGCATAGAACTGGGCACCTATATGCTGGCCCCCGCGATTGCGGGCGGGTCGGTGGAATGCCTTGGCGGACGGATGGACCTTGTTCAGGCGTTCGTCGACAAGCTGGAACAGGCCGGGGTCGAGGTGGTCGAAACAGCGCGCGGTCTGACCGTTACGCGGCAGGTGGACCGCCTGCATGCGGTCGATGTGACGACCGAACCCTTCCCCGGTTTCCCCACCGATCTGCAAGCGCAATTCATGGCCGCGATGTGCACGGCCGATGGCGTGTCGGTGCTGGATGAACGCATTTTCGAAAACCGGTTCATGCATGCCCCCGAACTGACGCGGATGGGCGCACAGATTGATGTGCATGGCGGCACTGCCAAGGTGACAGGCGTCGAAAAACTGCGCGGCGCGCCGGTTATGGCGACCGATCTGCGGGCCTCTGTCTCGCTTATTCTGGCCGCTCTGGCCGCCGAGGGGGAAACCACCGTCGCCCGCGTGTATCATCTGGACCGTGGCTATGAACGGGTGGAAGAAAAGCTGGGCGCCTGTGGCGCAATGATTGAACGGGTTTACGGCAAATGACCGAAGATGCGCGCTTTGAGGATGGGGCGGAACGCCCGGTGCGGCTTGCCGCACTCGATGCCGAGGATCTGCGCGTCATTTCGGCGCTGGTGCAGGATGCCGTCCTGACCGGCACAGATATGACATTCGATGCCCCGCGCCGCCGTTTCGCATTGCTGCTCAATCGCTTCCGCTGGGAAGACCGCGCCCGTGCTGAGAAGGCAGGCGATTATGAACGCGTTCGCAGCCTGCTGGTGATACATGACGTGCTGTCGGTTGCACGACAGGGGATCGACCCGACAGACCGCGACGCTGTGCTGTCGCTTCTGGCGGCAGATTTCGCGCCCGGCCCCGATGGCACCGGCGAGATCACGCTGGTTTTTGCAGGCGACGGAGCGGTGAAACTGTCGGTTGAATGTGTGGATGTCGTGCTATCTGACGTGACGCGCCCCTACCGCTCGCCTGCGCGCCGCGCGCCCGACCACAAGACCGAATAGGACCAGACATGCCGGTTTTTCTGAATGCCGCCGCGCCCGATTTCGAGGCGTCCTTTGCCGCGCTGCTGTCGGCCAAACGCGAAGACGCGGTCGATGTCGATGACACGGTCGCGGCCATCATTGCCGATGTGCGCGCGCGCGGCGATGCCGCCGTGATCGCGTTGACCGCGCGTTTCGACAAGCTGGAACTGACACCGGAAACGCTGGCCTTTTCGTCCGCCGAAATCGCCGCCGAGGTTGCCAAGGTGCCCGCAGAGGACCGCGCGGCGCTGGAACTCGCGGCTGCACGGATACGGGCCTATCACACCCGCCAACGCCCGGAAGATGCGCGCTGGACGGACGACACCGGCGCTGAACTGGGCTGGCGCTGGGGGCCAGTCGCGGCGGCGGGGCTGTATGTGCCCGGCGGCTTGGCAAGCTACCCGTCCTCTGTGCTGATGAACGCCATTCCTGCACAGGTCGCTGGCGTGGAGCGCTTGGTGATCTGCGCGCCCACACCGGGCGGTGTAGTCAACCCGCTGGTATTGCTGGCAGCCCAGATTGCAGGCGTAGACACGGTTTACCGCATTGGCGGCGCGCAGGCCGTGGCCGCCATGGCCTATGGCACAGACACCATCGCGCCGGTGGACAAGATCACCGGCCCCGGCAATGCCTTTGTAGCGGCGGCAAAACGGCGGGTCTTTGGGCGTGTTGGCATAGACATGATCGCAGGACCGTCGGAAATTCTGGTCATCGCAGATGCCGATAATGATCCCGACTGGATCGCGCTTGACCTGCTTAGCCAAGCCGAACACGACGAAAGCGCGCAATCCATCCTGATTACCACGGATGCAGACTTTGGGCGCGCTGTCGCGGCGGCGGTTGAGAAGCGGCTGGAAACGCTGGAACGCCGTGCCATTGCAGGACCAAGCTGGCGCGATTATGGCGCGGTGATCGTGGTGCAAGACCTTGCGCAAGCCGCCGCCCTGTCGGACCGCATAGCCCCCGAACATCTGGAACTGTGCGTCGCCGACCCTGACACGCTTTTGAACCGGATCAAGCACGCAGGCGCGGTATTCCTTGGCCATTGGACACCAGAAGCCATTGGCGATTACATTGGCGGGCCGAACCATGTTCTGCCCACCGCACGCTCGGCGCGGTTTTCAAGCGGGCTTTCGGTGCTGGATTTCATGAAACGCACCACGCTGGCGAAAATGACCCCCGAAGCGCTGCGTGCGGTTGGCCCTGCCGCCGAACGCTTGGCGATCAGCGAAAGCCTGGAGGCGCATGGGCTGAGCGTGCGCGCCCGACTGGACCGCCTGAACCGCTAAGGTTTACGCCCGTGGCCCCTGCGGGATTTTGAGTATTTTTGGCAAGATGAAGGGCAGGGGCTTTTCTTGAAATGCCCCGCGTGCAAGGTTCCGGGCGTAGACTGGGGGGCTGTCATGGTCGCGCTGTGTGTTTTTGATGCTTATGGCACTTTGTTCGATGTCGATGCTGCCGCGCGGCGGGCAGCGTCTGAACCGGGCGCTGGCGCTTTGGCGGCGCATTGGCCGACCCTGTCGGCTGACTGGCGGCGCAAGCAATTGGAATATACATGGTTGCGGTCCCTGGCCGGCGCGCATGTCGATTTCTGGCAGGTCACGCAAGATGCGTTGGACTGGGCGCTGGAGGCGGCGGGTCTGGATGACCCCGCTCTGCGCGCGCGCCTGTTGGACCTGTATCAGCGGCTGGACCCGTTCGAGGAGGTGCCGCAGGTTTTGAACGCTTTACAAGGGCAGGGCGTCAGGCTGGCGATTCTGTCGAATGGCAGTTCGGCGATGCTGTCAGAGGCCGTCACCTCTGCCGGGTTGGACGGCGTGTTCGACGCTGTTCTGTCGGTCGATGAGGTGGGCATCTTCAAACCCGCGCCTGCTGTTTATGACATGGTTGGCGCGCGGTTCGGGATCGCGCCGAAGGACGTGCTCTTCGTGTCTTCGAACGGATGGGACATCTGTTCCGGCGCGGCTTATGGGTTTCGCACATTGTGGGTGAACCGCGCGGGCGCGCCGCAAGACCGCTTGCATGGTGCGCCAGAGCATGTCGCACGCGATCTGCGCGCGCTGCCTGACCTGATTGGGGGCCTGTGACATGCCGTTTTTCACCGCACCCGATGGCGCAGAGCTGCATTATACCGACGAAGGCCATGGCCGCCCGCTTTTGTGCTTGGCGGGGCTGACACGCAACGGGACCGACTTTGATTATCTGGCGCCGCATCTGCCGCCCTTGCGCCTGATCCGGCTGGATTATCGCGGTCGCGGGCGCTCTGAATGGACCGGGGCGGACACATATACGGTCATGCAGGAAGGCGCCGATGTGCTTGCGCTGCTCGACCATCTGGGGCTGGAGCAGGCGGCGGTGCTTGGCACCTCGCGCGGCGGGCTGATCGGGATGTATTTGGCCGCTATTGCCAAAGACCGGCTGCGCGGGCTGTGCCTGAACGATATTGGCCCGGTGATAGAGCCGGAAGGTCTGGACCGGATTGACGCCTATATTGGCCGCAACCCCTCGGCGCGCAGCTTTGGCGAGGCGGCCTTGGCGCTGGCCCGCGCTTTTCCGGAATTCGATGTGCCCGCCAGCCGCTGGGCGCAAGAAGCGCGCAAGCATTTTGCGCCATCGGACCAGGGTTTGCAGATCAACTACGACCCGGCGTTGCGCGACGCTTACCTTGCCGCGCGCGCGGGCGGTGCGGGCGATCTGTGGCCGATGTTTGCGGCCTGCGAAGGGCTGCCCTTGGCGGTCATTCGTGGCGCAGAATCGCCGCTTCTGAGTGCCGCGACCGTCGCTGAAATGGCGCGTCTGCGCCCTGATATGGTGGTTGCAGATGTGCCGGGGCGCGGCCATGTTCCGTTTTTGGACGAACCCGAATCACTGCGGGCGATCCACACATGGCTGGGGATGTGCCTGTGACCGAGACGCCTGTGACTATCGACATGATCGACGCGGCTGCGGCGCGCATCAAGGGCCATGCGCTGGTAACGCCGCTTCTGTCCTCGCCCTTTCTGGATGCGGTCGCGGGGCGGCGCGTGCTGGTCAAGGCGGAATGTCTGCAACATACGGGCAGCTTCAAATATCGCGGGGCACGTGCGGCGCTGTCGGCCTTGCCTGCGGGCACTCAGGGCGTGCTGGCCTGTTCGTCGGGCAATCATGCGCAAGGCGTTGCGCGCGCAGCAGGGGAACTGGGGCTGGAGGCCGTGATTCTTATGCCCGCCGATGCGCCACGGGTGAAGTTGGACAACACCGCCGCCCTGGGAGCAGAGGTCGTGACCTATGATCGCGCCACAACTGACCGCGACGCCTTGGCGGCGGAACTGGCGCAAAAGCGCGGTTTGGAGCTGATCCTGCCCTTCGACAACGCCGAAGTGATCGCCGGTCAAGGGACAGTCGGGCTGGAAATTGTGGCGCAAGCCGGGGTGGCACAGGCGGATGTGCTGGTCTGCTGCGGTGGTGGCGGGCTGACCGCGGGGATTGCGCTGGCGTTGGACGCCAGCGCGCCGGGCCTGCGCGTGCGGCCTGTCGAGCCAGAGGGCTTTGACGACACCGCAAAATCACTTGCGGCAGGCCGGATCATCCGGCACCCGCCGAACGCAGGGCTGTGCGACGCGATCCTGACGCAAGCGCCCGGCAAACTGACCTTCCCGATCATGCAGCGCCTGTGCGGCCCCGGTCTGGTTGTGTCGGATGCGCAGGTTCTGGCCGCGATGGCTCTGGCGCAGGACCGCCTGAAACTTGTGTTGGAACCGGGCGGCGCGGTGGCGCTGGCCGCGGCACTGTTCCTGTCCGAAGCTGTCACGGGCGACACGGTCATTGCCGTCGCCACCGGCGGCAATGTCGACCGCAAGCTTTTCATCCGCGCCCTTCAGGACGGAGAGACCGATGCCCATAGCTCGGCTTGAGGGTGTTGAGCTCTATTACGAGTTGACCGGCCCCAAGGACGGGCTGCCCTTGGTGCTGTCCAACTCGCTGGGCGGCACGCTGGACATGTGGGACCCGCTCTTGCCACACCTGCCCGAAGGTTTGCGCGTTTTGCGCTATGACCGGCGCGGGCATGGGCGGACTTCGGTGCCTAAGCCGCCCTATTCCATGGGCCAGCTTGTGCGCGATACCGAACAGCTTCTGGACGATCTGGCGCTTGGGCCGTGTGTGTTCCTTGGCCTCAGCATTGGCGGCATGGTGGCGCAAGGGCTGGCGGTAAAACGCCCCGATCTGATCCGTGCTCTGATCCTGTCGAATACCGCCGCGCGCATCGCCACCGCCGACATCTGGCAGGAGCGCGCCGCCACCGCACGCGCCCAAGGGCTGGGCGCGCTGGCCGATGCGACGATGGAACGCTGGTTCACCGCCCAATTCCGCGCCACGCCAGAGTTTGCCCCATGGCGCGAGATGTTCATATCTACCCCGCTTGACGGCTGGATCGGCTGCGCGCAGGCTATCGCAGGCACAGATTTCTACACCACCACAGCCACGCTGCGCCTGCCCACGCTGGGCATTGCCGGCGACCGCGACGGCTCGACCCCACCCGACCTTGTGCGTGAAACGATCGCGCTGATCCCCGGTGCAGACTTCGCGCTGTTACGCCCCGCCGGCCATCTGCCACATGTTGAAAAACCGGCGGAATATGCCGCGCTGATCGCGGATTTCTTGACCCGTCACCAACTTCATCTTGCCAAAAATACTCACTGTTGCAGCACCGGCCACGCAGATCGCGGGTCGCAAGCGTAAAACGCCGTTTCCCTTATGCGCCCGCCGCGCTAGACTGCCGCGAAACACAACGGAACAGGCATGAGCGAACAGTATCAGGTTCTGGCGCGCAAATACCGCCCCGAAAGTTTTGCCGATCTGATCGGGCAAGACGCGATGGTGCGCACGCTGCGCAATGCCTTTGCGGCTGACCGGATTCACCATGCGTTTATCATGACCGGCATTCGCGGCACTGGAAAAACCACCACCGCGCGGATCATCGCCAAGGGTCTGAACTGCATCGGGCCAGACGGGCAGGGCGGGCCGACCACCGAACCTTGCGGGGTTTGCGAGCATTGCCGCGCCATCATCGAAGGCCGCCATGTCGATGTGATGGAAATGGACGCGGCCTCGCGCACGGGTGTGGGCGATATCCGCGAGATCATCGACTCTGTCGCCTATCGCGCGGCGTCGGCACGTTACAAGATTTACATCATCGACGAAGTTCACATGCTGTCGAACAACGCGTTCAACGCGTTGTTGAAAACGCTGGAAGAACCACCCGCGCATGTGAAATTCATCTTTGCGACGACCGAGATTCGCAAGGTGCCGGTCACGGTGCTGTCGCGCTGCCAACGGTTTGATCTGCGGCGGATCGAGCCAGAGGTGATGATTACCCATCTGGACCGAGTGGCGAAAGCCGAGGGCGGGCAGGTGGCGGCAGACGCCTTAGCACTGATTACGCGCGCCGCTGAAGGCTCGGTGCGCGATGCGATGTCGCTGCTGGACCAAGCCATCAGCCACGGTGCGGGCGAAACCACCGCCGACCAGGTCCGCGCCATGCTGGGGCTGGCGGACCGCGCGCGGGTGCTGGACCTGTTCGACCATATCATGCGCGGCGATGCGGCGGCGGCTTTGTCGGAACTCGCCGCGCAATATGCGGACGGTGCTGACCCCATGGCGGTGCTGCGCGATCTGGCAGAGATCACGCATTGGTTAAGCGTCACGCAAATTACCCCCGATGCGGGCAATGACCCGACCATCAGCCCCGAAGAACGCGACCGGGGTGCCAAGATGGCGGGCGCACTGCCCATGCGGGTGCTGACGCGGACATGGCAAATGCTCCTGAAGGCGCTGGAAGAAGTGGCGAGCGCGCCCAACGCCATGATGGCGGCTGAAATGGCGATCATCCGGCTGACGCATATAGCCGATCTGCCTAGCCCGGAAGAAATCTTGCGCAAATGGCACGATCAGACGCCGCCTATGGGGGGCGGTGGTGCGCCTGCGCCGCGCGCGCCCGCAAGCGGCGGCACCGCACCTCGGGCGCTATCTTCGGGCGGACCAAACCACGGCCCGCAAGCGGCGCTTGCCGGGGCCGCGCCTGCACTGTCGGATTATCCCGATTTCGACAGTGTCGTGGCGCTGATCCGCGCACGGCGCAATATGACCTTGCTGGTCGAAGTTGAAACCAACCTGCGGCTGGTGCGTTATAGCCCCGGCCGGATAGAGTTTCAGCCGACCGAAAGCGCGCCTGCCGATCTTGCGCAACGCCTTGGCGCGCGGCTGCAAGGCTGGACTGGCGCAAGGTGGGCTGTGTCGGTCGCCAATCAGGGCGGCGGCGCGACACTTGCCGAAGCAAAGCAAGCGCAGCATAACGCTCAAGAAGAAGAAGCTATGCAGAACAGTCTTGTAGCGGCGGTTCTTGACGTATTTCCCAAGGCCAAGATTACGGAAATCCGCCCGCTTGCCACGCCAGAGGAAGAGGCCGCGAGCGCCGCTTTGCCAGAGGTGGAAGACGAATTCGATCCCGATTGGGACCCGTTTGACGACACATGAAGAAAGGACGCTAACATGTTCAAAGGTTTAGGCGGCATGGGTGACATGGCCAAGATGATGAAGGCCGCGCAAGACATGCAGGGCAAGATGGCGCAGCTTCAGGAAGACCTGAAGGCCATCACTGTCACCGGCGAATCCGGAGCCGGGTTGGTCAAGGCCACGGCCACTGCGAAAGGCGAGTTGACGGCGCTGGATATTGACCCGTCAATCTTCAACTCTGATGACAAGGAAGTGGTCGAAGACCTTATTCTGGCTGCAATAAAAGACGCACAAGCCAAGGCCGAAGAGCGTTCGCGCGAGGAAATGGGCAAGATCGCGGAAAGCATGGGTCTGCCGCGCGACATGAACCTGCCGATGTAAACCCGTATGGCAGATGCTCGCGACGAAATTGACGCGTTAATCAGCCAGTTTGCGCGGTTGCCGGGGCTTGGGCCGCGGTCGGCGCGGCGTATGGTGCTGCACCTGTTGCAGCGCCGCGACACAACGTTGCGCCCCTTGGTTGTCGCGTTGGACCGCGTGGCGCAGACGGCTCAGGTGTGCTCGCGGTGCGGCAATATCGCCACCTCCCCGATTTGCGACATTTGCGCCGAGCCAAAACGCGCCACCGGCGAGATTTGCGTGGTCGAGGATGTCGCCGATCTCTGGGCCATGGAGCGCGGGCAGGCGTTTTCCGGTCGCTACCATGTTCTGGGCGGCACGCTCTCGGCGCTCGATTCGATGGGGCCGGAGGAGCTGCGCATCCCGCAACTGTTGGATCGCATTGCATCCGAGAATATCCGCGAGGTGATCCTGGCGCTTGGGGCGACGGTCGATGGCCAGACCACGGCGCATTATATTGCCGAAGCGGTCGAGCAGACCGGCGTGACGCTCAGCGCATTGGCGCAAGGTGTTCCGGTCGGGGGCGAGCTGGATTTTCTGGATGATGGCACCATCGGTGCCGCGCTGCGCTCGCGCCGCGCATTTTGACACACGCCTTGGCGCCCGGCAGGGGCGTTAAGCATTCCTTAACCAAAACCATGTTTCCGTGATCGCCGGGTCTGACTGGCGCGCGGAAGATGTGGGTGGTGATGGGAAATCTTGCGGTTCAGCAACAGACGACAGTGCCGCCCCCGCATGTCACGCCATTGCGCGCGGTATCTGGCAACGGCCCGCCACGCCAGCCGCTTGGTGAAATTCTGCGTGACATGGGCGTTCTAAGCGCAACGCAACTGATGCAGGCCACGCGCCAGCAAGACGGGCGCTCGGCCCTGCTGGGAGAGATTTTGCGTGCGCGCCGTTGGATTACTGAGGCGCAACTGACGCAGGCTTTGTCGCGGCAGTACGGGGCACGGTTCATGACTGATGCGTCCTCGCCTCCGGACCCGCGCCTGTTGGACAAGCTGGGCGTTGTCCGGGCCTTGTCGCTCAAATGCCTGCCATGGCGGGCCGCCGGTGGCCTGACCGTGGTGGCCAGTGCGCGACCGGCGGAATTTGAACGCCAACGCCCGGAACTGGAAGCGGTGTTCGGCCCTGTGGTCATGGTTCTGATCTCGGAAGCGAATCTGCACGAGCGTATTCTGAACCTGCGCCGGAATCGCTTGCGGCTTTGGGCCGAAAGCTGCGTTGCTGATGACGAAAGCTGCCGCATGTTGCAAAACCGCTGGTTCAGCCGCACGCTTGCGGTTCTGCTTGCCGTAATCGCGGTTCTGGCTGTGCTGTGGCCGATGGGGGTGCTGGTGGCGCTGACCGGGCTGGTTGTGCTGGCCCTGACAGTTTCGACCCTGCTGAAGCTGGCTGCGGCTTTCGCCGCCTTGCGGCGCGTGTCAGCCCCTGCGACTCCGCCGCATAACTGGGTGCCAGACCCGATCGTGTCGATCATGGTGCCGCTCTATCGGGAGCCAGACGTGGTGCCACGCCTTGTCAACCGGTTGGCGCGGCTGACATGGCCACGTGAATTGACCGATATTCTTTTGGTGGTCGAGGAAAACGACCATCTGACCCGCGACGCGCTGGCCGCGCAGGTCTTGCCCGCATGGGTCCGCATTATTCCGGTGCCCGATGCCAAGCTGAAAACCAAGCCTCGCGCGTTGAATTACGCGATGACCTTCGCGCGCGGCAGTATTGTCGGGGTCTATGACGCAGAGGATGCCCCAGAGCCGGACCAGATTCATCGCGTTGTCGCAGCGTTTGCGCAAGGGCCTGAAAACCTTGCCTGCGTTCAGGGCGTTCTGGATTTCTACAATCCCAAGGTGAACTGGCTGTCACGTTGTTTTACCATCGAATACGCGACATGGTTCCGGGTCATTCTGCCCGGAATGCAGCGGCTTGGGCTGGCCGTGCCTTTGGGCGGCACGACCCTGTTCTTTCGCCGTGATGTGTTAGAGGATTTGGGCGGTTGGGACGCCCATAACGTGACCGAAGATGCCGATCTGGGCATTCGTCTGGCCCGGCTGATGGGCGACAAGCAAGTTGGCCGCCAACGTCAGCCAAGTTGGCCGGTGGCCCCAGTCGAAGGGAGGGCGTAGCCCGACCGTAGACTGGGGCCACCGGCTTCGCTCTCTTTTTGAGGGTAGGTGCT